>Ga0335071_10000024_pt1 | contig 210361 bp, 172 predicted proteins | sample Lox_Sample_15_FD_206724 | JGI IMG/M metagenome (GOLD analysis project Ga0335071, IMG submission 206724) | Soil microbial communities from Loxahatchee National Wildlife Refuge, Florida, United States - Lox_Sample_1.5 | ecosystem: Environmental > Terrestrial > Soil > Wetlands | place: USA...
GGGTGGGCTCACGGGGCATTGCTGACGAGCTTTCCGGGGGATACAACGATGGCAACAGTCGAACAGGTCCGCGCGTTTGCCAAAGGCGGATCGGCTCGCATTCAACGATAACAACAGCAAGCAGAAAGAGAACAGAATAACAATGAATGAAAAATCAGATTTCGGATTGGTCGGCCTCGCGGTGATGGGAGAAAATCTTGTTCTGAACGTCGAAAGCCGCGGGTTTACGGTTTCAGTTTACAACAGGACGTTGCAAAAGGTGGACAATTTTATTCATGGACGGGCAAAAGGGAAGAACATTGCCGGCACGCATTCCATCGAAGAGCTCGTCGGTTCGCTTAAAACTCCCCGCAAAGTGATGTTGATGGTGAAGGCAGGAAAGCCGGTCGATGAATTCATCGAACAGCTCATTCCACATCTTCAGCGCGGAGACATCATTATCGACGGCGGCAATTCCCATTTCCCCGACACAATCCGGCGAACAAAATATCTCGAATCGAAGGGGCTGCTTTTTATTGGAACCGGAGTCTCGGGGGGCGAAGAAGGAGCGCTCCGCGGACCGTCGATCATGCCGGGGGGCTCGCCGGCAGCATGGCCTGCCGTCAAGCCGATTTTCCAATCGATAGCAGCGAAGGTGGGCGATGGAACGCCGTGCTGCGATTGGGTTGGTGAGAACGGCGCCGGACATTTTGTGAAAATGGTCCATAACGGAATCGAGTACGGAGATATGCAGTTGATCTGCGAAGTCTATCAGATCATGAAGGACCTTCTGCATATGTCCGCCGAGCAGATGCATGATGTCTTTGCAGAATGGAATCAAGGAGAGCTTGACAGCTATCTTATCGAAATTACGCGCGATATTCTTGCCTTCAAAGACACGGATGGCACGCCACTGGTTAACAAAATCCTTGACACCGCCGGGCAAAAAGGGACGGGGAAGTGGACGAGCGTTGCGTCGCTTGACCTTGGTATTCCATTGACGATGATCAGCGAAGCCGTTTACGGCCGCTGTCTCTCGGCGGCGAAAGAAGAGCGCGTGGAAGCCTCGAAGATTCTTCAGGGACCAACGCCTGAATTTAAGGGAGATAAGAAAGCCTTTCTGAGCGATTTGGAGAAAGCGTTGTATGCATCCAAGATCGTATCGTACACTCAAGGATACGTTCTTCTCAGAGCCGCTGCAGAAGAATATATGTGGAACTTAAATTACGGGGGTATTGCGCTTCTCTGGCGCGGCGGCTGCATCATTCGCTCGAAGTTTCTGGGAAGGATCAAAGATGCGTTCGATAAGAACCCGAAGCTGACCAACCTCTTGTTAGATCCATTCTTTAGGGAGACAGTCGAGCACTCGCAGGGAGCGTGGCGCCGCGTCCTTTCGACGGCAGTGCTTAACGGCATCTGGTCCCCCGCCATGGCGACCGCGCTTAATTACTTTGACGGATTCAGGAATTCCCGGCTTCCGGCGAATTTGCTCCAGGCACAACGGGATTATTTTGGTGCACATATGTATGAGAGAATTGACAAGCCGCGCGGCGAATTTTTTCACACCAACTGGACCGGCCGGGGGGGAGAAACAGCTTCCTCGACATATGTGGTGTGATGGCGCAAGGAATTTCCCGAAGCTTTTCAAATGAAGAAATTTCTTCTCGTACTTACTTTTGTCATTGGAATGCTTCCTCTAACTCCTCTCTATGCTCAGGATAAACAAATCTCTTCCGGCCTCCCGCCGGGACAATACGATGAATCAAAAGTCCCGGCGTACACCTTGCCCGACCCACTCATTCTGATGAACGGTGAAAAAGTTATCGACACCGCTGTTTGGAATGCGAAACGCAGGCCTGAAATTTTACGGCTGTTCGAGGAGAATGTTTATGGAAAAGCCCCCGCAGGCAGGCCGGAAGGCATGCATTGGAAGGTGATCAGCGAGGATTCGCAGGCGCTCGGTGGTTTAGCTGTCAAAAGAAAGGTTACGATCTGTCTTTCTTCGACAGAGAACTGGCCAAAGCTTGATGTTGATATTACGTTACCAAAAAACGACAAGCCTGTTCCGGTCTTTTTAGTCTCCACATGGACTCCCGATGCACAGCTGGTGATTGGCAAGGGATTCGGGTTGGTGACATTCGATGCACGAGAGATCGAACCGGACGACAAAGACAGCGCCTATGCAGAGGGAATCCGAAAATATTTCGACCCGGGCGGAAGAGAAAAACCCGAGCCGGATGAATGGGGGACAATTGCTGCGTGGTCGTGGTCGATGAGAAGAGTGATGGATTATGTTGAGACGGACCCTTCTATCGACGCAAAAAAAGTGTGCCTGCTCGGCTTTTCCCGTTTCGGCAAAGCGGCGTTGTGGGCTGGAGCACAGGATCAGCGTTTCGCGATCGTCTTTTCCTGCGAATCGGGTTGCGGCGGCGCCGCAATCGCGCGCAGGGAGTTTGGCGAGACGGTGAAATTGATCAACAATCAATTTCCTCATTGGTTTGCGGGCAGTTTCAAAAAATTCAACGATCGGGTCGATGATCTTTCCCTTGATTGGCACATGCTTGTCGCGCTGATTGCTCCTCGACCAGTTTATGTCTCAACGGCTCAGGAGGATTTGTGGGGAGATCCGCGGGGATCATTCCTGGCCGCAAAAGCCGCGGAGCCGGTCTATCAATTGTTCGGCGAAGAGGGGTTGGAGACATCAGAGATGCCGGGTGTCGATACGCCAGTGGGGAATTTTATCGGTTATCATATGCGGCAGGGGAAACATGGATTGAACGATTACGATACCGAACGCTTTATACAATTTGCCAAGAGACACTTTACCCCACGCGAATCTAAGGCAGATCGATAAGCTGCCTGGGTCCCTTTCTTCTTATCCAGGAATTTCGCTTATCCGATTTGCCTTTCACTTTAATCCTAACGATGCAAAGCTAATTCACTCGGCCTGATGAGCAGTTTTACGAAATTTCCATTTATCAAAGTCGAAGGAGCCTATCAGGTCTGGGAAGGCTGGAAGGATATTTGTGATAAGATCGTTCAGTCAGCTTCTTCCATCCAGCAAGACAAACAAATTGTCGTCATAGAGTATTATCATGGAGTGCTTGAGGAAGAGACAACATCGAGCATTATATCATGGATCCATCCGGTTGAGGTCATCCGCGCTAAAAAGTGCATGCGGGATGAGCAAAAGATCGAAGAGATGGTTTTCCCTTATGTGACCGATGACAGACTATTCGGCCGCATGTCCGATCTTGTTATCGACGATTATTTTGATCCTGCCAAAATAGATCAGGCCCGGAAACGAATAGCTGACGCCGACGCGGGGATCGTTCTCGTCATCGGAACTGGCGCTTCACGTATCGCTGATCGACGCGACCTGCTTGTCTACGCCGATATGGCTCGATGGGAAATTCAGAAAAGGATGCGCAAGCACCTGGTCGATAATGTCGGCGTATCCAACCGGTCCTTTGCAGACTGGGATCGTCTCTACAGGCAGGGCTACTTTCTTGACTGGCGGGTCTGCGACAGGTTGAAAAGGGATCTGATGGGGAAATGGGATTATCTCCTCGATACGAACGACCGCCGTAATCCCAAAATGGTCGAGGCTCGGGCGATTTCCGCAGGCTTGGCGGAAGCTGTGACGCGTCCCTTCAGCGTTGTGCCGTTCTTTGATCCAGGGCCATGGGGAGGGCAATGGATGAAACATCGTTTCGATCTTGATCCATCGGCTCCGAACTATGCATGGTGTTTTAATTGCGTTCCGGAAGAAAACAGTTTATTGCTCAAGTTCGGAGAAGCCGTTCTTGAGCTCCCTTCTATCGACCTGGTATTTGCGCATCCGTACGAGCTTCTCGGAGACGATATCGTCAATCGATTCGGTGCAGAGTTTCCAGTTCGATTCGACTATTTGGATACGTTCGAGGGGGGCAACCTGAGCCTCCAGGTCCATCCGACCACCCGGTATATTCGCGACAATTTCGGCGTCAACTATACTCAGGATGAAAGTTATTATATCATGGAGGGAAAACAAGGGGCGGTTGTTTATCTTGGCCTTCGAGAGAATGTCGATCCATCCCGGATGATTGCCGAGCTTGAGGCGGCGGAGAAGAATGGAAGCCATTTCGACGCCGACCACTATCTTCAGACCTGGCCGGTCAGGAAACATGATCATTTTCTAATTCCGGCCGGGACGGTTCATTGCTCCGGCAAGGACAGTCTTGTCCTTGAGATCAGCGCGACCCCGTATATCTTCACCTTCAAGCTCTGGGATTGGGGGCGCCTCGGAATGGACGGCGAGCCTCGTCCGATCAACATTGAACACGGGAAAAAAGTGATCGACTGGAAAAGAACTACCACGTGGACGAAGACACAACTGGTCAACCGGACGGAGATCATTGCCGAAGGAGACGGATGGAAGGAAGAGCGGACCGGATTGCACGAAACCGAGTTCATCGAGACAAGGCGGCATTGGTTCTCGAAGAGTGTTAGGCATGACACCGAAGGAACGGTCAACGTGTTGAATCTTGTCGAAGGGGATGAAGCGATCGTCGAAAGTCCCGGCGGCACGTTCGCCCCGTTCGTCGTTCACTATGCCGAAACATTCATCGTGCCCGCCGCGATCGGAGAGTACACGATCCGGCCTTGCGGAACGAGTCTCGGTAAGGAGTGCGCGACGATCAAAGCATTCGTTCGAAAGATGAGTTCCTCATCGTACGTGTGACGTTCCACTGTCGAGGTCTATATCATGCAAGAATCGCAATCAACAAAGCTTATCATCGCCCGAGTAAACACAGATATCGTACGCCACACAATGCGCGGCGGCATTGGCGCATCATGGCATGCGATGTCGAAGGACATACCGCTCGAGAACGAAAAGTACGATTACCCGGTGAGGCATGTCAATCCTCGAGGAAGCGGCTATGGAGGGAATCCTCCGGTATCAGCAAAGGAGACATGGGATCAGATTTACCGGCACGCGTCATGGCTCGGCTTGAATTTCATACGCGTCGAACTCAGCCAGCGGATGTACGAACCGGCGCGCGGTGCCTTCGATTGGGAGAACGAGGAGATGCTGGCGCTGTATAACATTCTCGACTGGTGCGAATCCAACCAAGCCGACGTCTTTCTTCAGCAAATGTGGGGACATGTCGAGTGGAATGCGTTTCCCGGCGTCCATCCTCTTCTGAGCGCTCCCCGGTCAGTCGATGATTTTGCAGAAGGAATTAAAAAGCTTCTGGATCAACTTATCAAGAAGAGGAAATATTCCTGCATCAAGTATTTTTGTATAACGAATGAACCGCCTGGGGGGACATGGGGATATTGGTGGTCGCATGGTTCGGGCTCAGGAACGATAACTCCAGCGCTTAGAAAAACGCGGCAGCGGCTGGATGATGCCGGAATAGATATTCCGCTGTCCGGGCCCGACTGGACGAGCCTCCCTCCATTGGACCCTTCGAAAATAGACTTTGACGATTTTGTCGGCGCATACGACATCCACTCCTACGACGGTATCGACAAGAGCCGCGCAACGATCATCGGAGATTGGGTCGGATGGGCCCACGGAAAGAACAAGCCGTTCTTTCTGACCGAATTGGGGAATATGAAATTAGGATGGGGAGGGGACAACCCGGGGCCGAAAAGTTTCGGCGCTGCATTGTCGAATGCCTCCGACATCGTGACTTGCCTGAACCTGGGAGTGGATGGAATCAACCGCTGGAGTTTTGTCAATCGGGGAGACATGGACGGCCAATGGCAGTTGATTCAAACGTGGGACCGGGGACGGAAAATGTTTTTGAAGCAGGTTCAACCGGAGAGTTTTGCCTACTATGGCTTTGGCGTGTTGAGCAGGTTTATCGGCAAGTACGCCGCTGCTCTTGAATCGACCGTCAATTCAGAAGACATTAAGCTGGCAGCAGTTAAAAACAAGACGGGCGAGATCTCCATTTTTCTGCTGAATTCCAGCGACGCTGATCAATCGGTTGCTTTGACAATAACGGGAAACGCCTCCCGGATAGGGATGTTTCTCTATCAAGTCTCGGAGAAGCTGATCGCCTCAGGAAATTTCAGACTGGAAGGAAAGATAGAGAAGGAAACTGCATCAGGGGAAAGAACGATCGTCCTTCCTGCGAAAAGCATTTCGGCATTAACAAGCTTGCACTTGAAGCCCGATTCTCCCGGCATCATCATCTAAACTCTGCGGGAAGTCAAAAAAGGTGAGAAGCGGCGAAGCTTTGCGGAGCCGTCATATCCTTTTTGAATTTGTGCTTCAGCGACCTCAGGTATGCCGGACGAAGGGGCATCCAGACTTCCATCCAGCTTAGAAAATAGGGGGAATAATATTCCGGATGACTTGCTGCGGTCTCAAAGATCAGAAATGAACAGCTTTGCTCAACCATTTCTTTGATTCGTCTGCCATGCAAACGATTCAGGGCTGATAGTTTTTCTGCAGAATGTTTCGTCATAGCAACGAGGCGCTCCGCAACGCAATCGAGATTCCCGGCTGAGGCGGCGCGGGTAAAGGGCGTAGAATGGAGGTTGATGGTATCCTCCTCGACATCCCGGATGTCGTCGAGAAGCTGGAGAACGACTCCGTATTCGAAAAATGCGTCCATCTGCTCCGGTGTCAAGGCGCCGGCCGCCAGGTATCCATCCACTAGAACTGAAGTTCCCCCTTTTTCAACAGTAATCTCCGACAATAGTTCTTCGCTGTACTCCGAGTGAACATTGTGGAGCAGGAGACTCCTGGTTTGCGCTGAGTGGATCGCGTAGAGACTCATGTACACTTCCGAAAAAATTGCCGACGGATATTCTTTTTCGATCATCAGCAGAAGCTCCGCAATTTTTGCGGTCCAATCGTCCATCGGCCCGTATTTATTCCCATGAAACCATTGGTCGAGCCATTGAATGTATGTCCGTTTTTCTTCGGAAGTTCTCTCCTTGCTGTCCAGGCCGTTATCTGTGTAAGGATAAAGGAGGGAATACGCGAACGATGAGGGGGTTAAAGATATTTGTTGCCCTGCGATCATCTGAATGTTGTTGAAGACCCAGAGGTTCCTCAGCGCTTGATGGATGTCGCTTTGCGAAAGCGAGGGATCGAATGTTTTGGCCTCCTCGACAAACTGCCGCGTTGTGGCTTCGCTCTTTTTGAAATAGTCCGCGTCGGCATCCTCGCTCTGCAGCGACGAAGAGCCGGTCAGCAGCTTCAGAGTATCGAATGCGATCGGAACGGATCGGGCATTTGGCTGGCCGTGAACTTCACCTAATGTCTTCGAGTGCAGTTTGAGCTGCCTGTCAAGTTGCTTCTCGTTCTCCCGCTGCTGCCGGGGAGAAAATCGTCGTGAAAGCTCGATCTCGCCCGCGGGGAGATTAAGCCAGAAGTATGTATAGTTTTCTGTAAGATTCCTGATGGAGTCTTTGAACGATTCTGTGTAGGAGACCGTGTTCACAACCCAGCCGCGAATTAATTGGACGAAACTCGTATATTCTTACGGGAAAAAGCAAATAAAGATTCGGCGTCGGACAAAATTCCCGCCATACCTCGATCTTGCGGTGAGATGTTCTTTCATGCCTCGCCCGTCGCAAAGGGTATTCAGATGTCATGCAAAGATCACTTTGCGCTTTTGCGCGGATGGTCGTATTTTCTTTCTCATGGCGGCTCATCCCTATCGTGTGATATGCCGCTGATCGAGCATACTTCAACTTTCACCAATGGGAACGGCGTCATCCTTTTTTTGATCGAAGTACGGGCTTCACCTCTTTGTTGCTGCGACCACGATGCGAAATGGTTTCATTGAAATGACGGATATCGATTAATATGCTCCATTACTTTCGCTGCATTTTCCTTCTCCTGACCGTCACGACGGCGTCAGTCTTCCCACAGCTTCAATTCGCGGCTAAAAAAGATCTTCCGACAGGGGAAGGGCCGATCTCGATTGCTCTCGGCGATTTCAACGGCGATGGAAAGCTTGATATTGTTTGTGCGAACTATAAATCCAATACCATCTCGTTGCTGCTTAATGCCACTCCCCCGGATGGATCGGCGCCTTCCTTCCTGCCCAAAATAGACCTGCACACAGAAGAAAAGCCGATGGCAGTTGCCGTCGGTGATTTTAACGGTGACGGCAAACCAGACTTTGTGGTCGCGAACTATCTTTCCAATAACATTTCGATCTTTCTCAATACATCACGGCAAGACTCAGCCAGCCCCTCATTTGCAGTAAAAGAAGATGTTCCGACTGAAGAAAGGCCTATTTCCCTCTTTGTTGCGGATTTCAACGGCGATGGAAGGCCTGATCTAGCGGTTGCGAACTACAAGTCAAACTCGATCTCCGTATTTCTCAACACGACTTCGCGCGGCAGTTCATCCGTTTCTTTCGCACAGCGAATTGACCTTCCGGCTGGAACGCGTCCGGTTTTCGTAACCGCCGGAGATCTGAACGGTGACGGCCGTCCCGACATTGTGGCTGCAAATTATCGCTCCAATTCCATTTCAATATTTTTCAATGAAACCCCGGCGAACGGAACGGCTCCTGTTTTTTCAAGGGGGACGGAAGTGCAGGCGGGGGAACGTCCGATGACTGTTGCTATTGGAGATGTAAATGGAGACGAGAAAAACGATATTCTTGTCGCCGATCAGGGATCGAATTCAATCTCCGTGTTGATGAACGCCGCTGAAAGGGGAGCTGCAACGCCGTTGTTTTTGGTGAAAACAGAATTGATCACGGGGGCCAATCCGCAGGCAGTCTGTTTTATCGATGCAGTTGGAAAAGGGAAGAGTGATGTTGCGGCAGGAAACTATAATTCGGGGACGATCTCAATTTTCATCAATACAACGGTTCATGGATCGACCGTCCCCGCGTTTTCATTGAAAAAGGACATTCCCTCCGGGGTCGGTCCTTCATTTCTGGCCGTGGGAAATTTATCTGGTTCAGGCTTGAACGATCTTGCAGTTGCTAATTACGGTTCAAATTCGATCTCGGTCTTCTTCATCTCAAATGCTTCGGGCCGTCAGCCGCCTAAATAGCGCTCGAAATTCCCGCCGCAACTCCCCCTAAAAATTCCACCCAAGCGAAAGATTGAAGATCGTTGGAAGCTGATAGACCACGTTCCCGGTGATGTTGTTGATGTAAAAAACATTCTTCGTATCCAGGAGATTGATCAGTGTTCCCTGGAGATTAAAACTGGTCCAGCCGAGGTTCAAGTCGTACGATGCGCTCAGGTCCAGGCTTTTATACCCGGGGAGCCGTGCGGAGTTTATTTTGCCGAAAAGCGCCTGCGCGTAAAGCGCCTGATTCGTGTACGACGGCAGATCCGAGGGATCAAATTGGATCGTTCCGAAATACCCGCTGACCGGCGTGTACGGCAGACCACTTGTTAATTTCAGCCTCGCGCGAAACCAAAGATCTTTGAGGGGTTCAACGCCGCCGGAAAGGTTGAGCTGGTCACGAACATCATACCGGGGAAAATATGTCTCTCCTGAAAAGGACCTCGTTGTATAGCTGTACGAATACCCTCCCTGAATGTAAAAACTCTCTCCCGCATCATATTTTACGCTGACATCGGCTCCGTAGGCGCTCCCCGTCCCAAAAATGAAATCGCTCTCATAGTCATAGACTTTGTCCAGATTCACCTCCGCAAGGTTTGAGAGAGTTTTGTAATAGAGTTCGATTTTCACCGACGTCAAGATGGTCGGCTCCATCTTGCAGCCCAGAACGTATTGATTTGACGCTTCGTCTCCGTTGTTCTCGGGAAGGGGAGCAAGGACGTCGAACGGCGTGAAGACAAGGTTCTCATCGTTCAGGTCCATGATGCGCTGATGATAAATCCCGAAATTTGCGTAGAGAGCGATCTGGTCCTCTGGTTTAACGGTGACCGTAATGCGGGGTTCCGGCAGGTATCCTCCCGGCGCGCCGGCAAGCCGCTGAAATGTCCGCTGCATGTCGGAGCGGAGTCCAACCTCAAAGGAGAACCTCCCCTGGGGGTTGAAAATATATTTCGTCCATATCTGGGGCTCGATCTCCGGGACATTCTCCTGTATCGAACCTCCGTATTTGTTCGTGAAGGTATAATTGTACGTCGGGAATGTAAAGAGGAGTCCGAGGTCGAACTGATCGCGCGAGTCGCTGAAGGACGTGACGTCGCCGTAGAACGACGGCGTCGTAATTTCGTCGAGCTGGTACCCGACGTCCTGCGATTGCTTGGGGAGCTGTTCAGCGCGGTAGCTTGTGTATGAGATCGAAAATTTCAGATCGAACTGGTCGCCGACGATGAAACTTCCGGAGACGGCTCCGGAATTGTTTCCCCATGTGAAGTCGGGTTCATCGACGCTCTGCTGCCTGACCCTGTCGCCGCTTGTCATGTATTCGGCGTTGACGTGTCCCTGTCCAGGAAAATCCACGGTCGCCTTTGCAAAGCCGTCGTCGTAATCGAACGGAAGGCCGAGCGAATAGAATTTCTGAAGCGTGTTTTGAAAAAGGGGGCGGCGATAAAAGGCGACGAAACTGCTGTTGCCGTCCCCGAAAAGAGGACCGGTCAGGAGTGCATCGGTGGAGAGCAAATCGAACGTTCCCTTCGCTTTGAATTCGTTCTTATCTCCGTCGATGGTTTGAATGTCGAATACCGACGAAAGCCGTCCGCCGTATTCCGACTGAAAACCGCCTACGCTGAAATTGGCGACCTTCACGATCATGGGGTCGACAAAACTCAATAAGCCGAAGGCGTGCGAGAGGTTATAGACCTGCATGCCGTCCAGCAGAACAAGGTTTTCATCCGGACCTCCGCCGCGCACATAGTATTGGCTCGAGATGCCGCTCACCGTCACCACGCCGGGCAGCTGGGTGACGTATTGCACCACGTCATTCTTGAATATTCCCGTGGTATTCTGCAGCTGCGTCGGCGTGATGATCGTGGTCCCGGCTGTCCCCGTAACGCTTTTTCCGACCACTTCGACTGTCGGCATCGTCATGGGAGACTCGGGAATCTTAAGGTTCATGATGACGGGCTCGTCGCCGTGACGTTCAACACGGAAATCCTTGGACTGATATCCGACAGCCGATGCACGGACGCTGGCGTTCTCAGGGTGAACATTTCGCAGAATGAAATACCCGTTCACATCGGCCATGGTTCCGGCCAACGTGCCGACGATCGAAACGGAGGCGTACGGTATACGCTCACCGCTCGCGCTGTCGACGACCGCGCCGGTGATGGTGATAGCCGGCTCCTGCGCAACGAGCGGAGAGGCCCATAACAGAATGGATATGAAGCAGAAAACTTTCAATACAGGAAGATCCTTGTCGTGTCGACGCAGGCGCCGGCGACAATGCCGGTCCCTGCGCTATTGAAGATGTTGGAGAATACGATCTTATCTGTCCTCATGAGCAGCGGAGTGTCCGTGTGGGTTGAGGTAATGAAATACCGGTAAAGGTTATCATCGACCTGCGTTGCAATGATATCGACGTAGAGATGATACGGCCTCAAATTCTGAGAAAACCGGTCTGCAAGATCGAACGCAGTTTTATAGTCGGAGGTATCGACGGTTATTGGATATTTCGTCGAGGACAATTCAATGAACGGGTTCAATGAGTCGACTGGGATGACGTTGAAATATGCGGTGGTGAATCTCCCGGTTTGGTCTATGCCCCTGCATTCGACGAGCATTTGAACGAACGCCGCGCTTGCCAGTTCCGATAAATTGACCGTGAGCTGGATCTGTTGATGCAGATGCTTCGGGTTCTGAAGTCCATCATAGGTCGCCTGGTCAGGAATCGCGGCGTAGCTGTACGGCACATCGACGTTCGCCACTGCGGTAGGGTATCCGGCTTGGCTGACAGAAACGGAATACGATCCGCCCGGGAGGACTTTCACAGGAGCATAGTAGAAAGAGGTTGTATCGCCGCCGATCACCGCCGTTGTATCCCTTAGGATCTCAACTCCTGTCAGCCCGGAGCCTTCAAGGGTCACCGACGCACCGTGAACTTGGGCAGATACACCCGAGGGGGATTCCGATACAGGCATAACCCTTACGTAAACGACTGGGGCGTTTGCAAGGAGAACAGAATAAACGTTAAGCTTCGGAGAGTATTGAACTTCAGGCTGGAACGGATTGTTGCAGCTGCACAAAGCCAGAACTCCGGGGAGCACTACGAACAACGATACTTTTTTGAAAATGATGTTCACACTCATCGTTGGGAATATTGGTCTACTTGATAAGCATCATTTTCTCAACCTTCGTGTATTCTCCTGCGGTCAGCCGATAAAGGTACACGCCGCTCGTAAGATTGCGGGCGTTGAAAATCACAGAATGGCTTCCAGCGCCTTCGTGTTCATGCACTAATTCCGCCACTTCCCTCCCGAGAATATCGAAGATTTTGAGCGAGACAGCGCTGTTTTCCGGTAATTGATAACTGATCACCGTACTCGGGTTGAAGGGATTAGGATAGTTTTGGAATAGTTTGTACGAATGCGGGGCGGTCGATTTTTCATGGACTGCAAGCGATATGCTCCCCCCCTTGAATAAGCCGTTGGTCGTTCCTGCGTACAGATTCCCATTTATGTCTGCTTCCAGTGCGGTGATATTTGAATCGCTTAACCCCATGTCCTCCGGCTGCCAGGTCAATCCGCGGTCTGTCGAAATAAACAGTCCGCTGTCAGCCGTGCCCGCAAGATAAAGGGAAATATTGTCTGTCAGGAAACAGGTCGCGTTTCTTCCTCTGATCGATGGAATACCGAGCCAATTGACTCCTGCATCATCGGAGTAATATGCGCCGCCGGTATCAGTCCCGGCAAATATTCTCCCTTCAGGATCCATCATGACCGTGTTGACAGTGCAAAAGATGAGAGATGTGTTGATCCCTACCTGGCTCCAAAAAAAGCCGCCGTCAGTACTCCGGAAAATTCCATCGTACAAAGTGCCGACCACCAAATCGTTCGAGGAATCGATCACGATAGAATGAACATCGGTACTCGGGAGGCCGACTGTTTGCATGAAGTTCCAGATATCCTCTTGTCCGATGGCGTTGAGGATTCCGCCGGCTGTGCCCGAATATTTGCCGACGGATGACTCGGCAAAGCTGAACGCGGGGAGTTTAGTGAGGGGAATCCAATAGTTGCTGTTGTCCGGCAAATATGACAGCCCATTGCCTGTAGCGCCGTACAATCTCTTTTCAGGAGCCGAATATTGAAGCTGGTAGACATTGGACGTGGCAAGCCCGTTGCTGATTCTTCTCCATTGTTTGTCGGAAGAATCCTGTTCAAAAACGCCGTCGGTCGTCCCGGCGTAAAGATTGTTAAAGGAATCGAAACTCAACGACGAAATTGATGCCGGCTGAATGCCGCATTGGATCCATTCCTGGGAAGATTTTTTCCAGAAAAAAACGCCGTCACCCTGAGTTCCAGCATAGATCGTCCCGTTCGAGGTGTAGGCGGCGGAGGTGATCGATGCCGAGGAGACTGCTTCTGTTGCGCTTTTCCAACTCTTTGACGAACTGCTGTATACAAATATTCCCATGTCTGCCGCCAAGGCAGTTTCCCCCTCGCTGCCCGATACAAGGGCGTTCACCATTGTCACCCAATACGGGATCCCCGAAGAGTCTCCCTTCCATTCGTTTTCACCAGGTGTTAGGGAAAAAATCAATCCGTGGAGGTAGGTGCTCGGCTGGGCAATTGCATAAACTTTTCCCAGGTCGTCAACAAGAACGGAGGTTATCGGATAAAACGGCCCTCCTTCAAATATCCAGGAATTGCCGCTGTCGGATGAAACATAGACGCCGCCTCCGTAAGGGGAAGCCGGTGGACGCGGCTCGTAGCGTTTCAGTCCTGCATAAAGTTTCCCCGACCGGTCTTCAGCGATCGAAAGTACGGGGGCGTTATCGTTTGTCACATGAAGGGGAGACCACGATTGTCCCCCGTCGCTTGAGAGAGAGACTTGTTGGACCTGACCGACGCAGATTCTGTTTCCGGAGAGGGCGGTTGCACAATAAACACTGCCGTTCAAATTCACCTTCCCCCACGTCGATCCATGATCGGTCGATTCGAATAAGCCTTGGAAGCTGTTCCCTGCGTAAATATTTCCCGATGAATCCACGGTCAGATAGGAAGGCCCGAATTCTAGATAGAGCCCCAAGGCCGACCAGTTCGATCCCTCATCGGTCGAGCGGCAAATTCCCGTGGCAGTTGCGGCGAAAATGTTTCCCGATCGGTCAATCGCAAGCAGCGGCACTGCGCCCGAGAAAGGCCCGACGTTCGGCGACCATGATATTGCCTGCGCGTTGATCTGAAATAGGGGGATTCCAACTGTCAGGATAAGTGAAGAGCGTAAAAGCCTTGAACTTCTCAATAGTACATCCTTGTCATGACTTCACGGCGCGTTTAAGAAGCGACTTCATCATCAATATTGGAAAACATGAATTGACTTGCAAGAATCTTTATTAGGAGCTAACTCAGCGATATGACACTCATAATTCGCAACCAGCTCCCTTTGAGAAGAACATCCCCCAATTAAGGGCATGTCCGGTGCAGTCATCCCTTCGGGAGAAGGAACAATCCGCCTCCCCTAATTTAGCCCTTGCTTATTATTCTCCCGAATAATAAGTTACTTCTATTGCTGAGGGGAGACTCTCTCCCCGAATGAACCCTCGTGACCATTAGTTTGATCAAGAATTTCAATTCTAGCGGATTGAGTAACGCCGCTGATCCTCTGTATTGTTTTGTACACTCGTATCGGGATGGAGTAAGCCAATCAAGGAAAAAATACAGCTCGGAGGGATGATGAAAATCTATGGCTACAAGTGTGTTGCAATATTGGTTTTGGCTCTGTTCGTGGCGGCAGACTCTTTTTCGCAGACAGCGACCATGCCAACAGGCAGCGGAACTTCTGACGATCCGTACATCATCGCGACGCTGAATAATCTTTACTGGATAACCCAGAATTCCGGCGCTTGGGGAGCATATTTCACGCAAACAGCGAACATTGATGCATCCTCCGATTCGGCCTGGAGTTCCGGCAGCGGCTTCTCTCCCATAGGAAACGGTTCCTATTTTACCGGGACTTATGACGGACTAGGGCATACGATTACAGGATTGTTTATTTCCAGGGGAAGTTCTGACTACATCGGAATGTTTGGTCAAATGCAAGGCGCAACGATAAAGAACCTTGGATTGCTGAATGCTCGAATAACAGGAAGGCAGTACACCGGAGGAATCGTGGGTTACAATTTCAAGGCTAGCGTTGTGAATTGTTCAATAACGGGGAGCGTGACCGGCAACAGCGACTACGTTGGAGGTCTGGTCGGATATAGCGATGGGGGCGCCGTCAGCAACAGTTACAGCAGCGCAGCCGTCACCGGCGCGGCCGGATGGGTCGGCGGACTTGTCGGCAGCAATACGAACAACACTAGTGTCATCTCCACCATCAGCAGCAGCTATGCGACAGGGAACGTCACCGGCGTCAGCACCTATGCCGGCGGACTTGTAGGGGAAAGCCTGTATGGTTCGAAAATAGAAAAAAGTTACAGCACAGGACGAGTGAGCGGGGGGAATTATGTCGGCGGGTTCATCGGCCAGAATTACTATACCACCACCTCTATCGACAGCAGCTATGCGACGGGAAGTGTCAGCGGCAGCGTCGGCGTTGGGGGCTTCGCGGGGGGAAACGACCACAGCGCGACTATAAGCAACAGTTCCAGCACGGGAAATGTTGTCTGTTCGGGGGACAACTCCGGTGGTTTCGTGGGATATAATTCCAATTTCGGCTCGGTTTCCGGTTGCTATGCCACGGGCAGCGACAGCGGCGGGGATTATTCGGGCGGTTTTGTCGGATCAAACCAATTATATTCTACCGTCAGCGGATGTTACAGCACTGGGAATGTGGTAGGGGGGACAAATGTCGGCGGATTTGCCGGGAATAGCGGGAGTACGTACGGCGGGGAGCAAATATCGAACTGTTACGCGACTGGTAATGTCGTTGCCAGTGGGAACTTTGTCGGGGGACTTGTCGGCAATAATTATTTAGGCGCTATCAGCACATGCTACAGCAAAGGGGCGGTGAGCGGCACATCTCCCGTAGGAGGGCTCGTCGGCTATAATAACATAACTTCATCAAATTCATTCTGGGATACGCAAACTTCGGGGCAATCGAGCAGCGGCTCCGGAGACAATGGCGAGAACACTTCGCAGATGAAGACGCAATCCACATTCACCAATGCCGGATGGGACTTTGCGAATACATGGGCGATCGATCCGACCGTGAATAATGGTTACCCCGGATTGAGCTGGCAAACTCAGTACGTGGCCAGCGGACCGTCGGCAGTAACGAATGCAGGCACCAATATTGCTTCGTCTACAGCCACGCTGAATGGAAACGTGAGCCCGCATAAGAGTTCCACCATCGTCAAATTCGTTTACGGGACAACGTCGGGAATTTACCCGGACACCGTTACTGCCGCTCAGAGCCCGATCTACGGCTGGGGCGCAACTTCTGTGTCCGCGAATGTGACCGGCCTCGCCTTCAGCACGACCTACTACTATAGGGTCATTTCGACTAATGCGTACGGTTCTTCACAAGGGAGCGAGCAGAATTTCGCCACGTTTCCGGCCCCATCAATACCGACGACAACGACCAGCGCCGCGACGAGCGTTACCAGCACGGGGGCAACGTTCAACGGATCTGTCGATCCGAACGGAGATACAACCGCCGTTCGGTTCCTTTTTGGCACTGCCTCAGGTACTTACACGGATAGCATCGTTGCATCGCAAAGCCCTTTGACGGGAGAAACTTCCCAAGCGGTCTCGGCTTCCGTCTCGGGTTTAAATTCTGGCGCGACATATTACGTTCGCGCCGCTGCCGTCAACGCGCAAGGATATGCACGCGGATCAGAGGTCAGTTTTCTCACCCCGATCGCGAAGGCACGCCCGTCGGCGGGGGACGGGTCGGTAGGAAACCCTTTCCAGATCTCCTCGCTGGCAAATCTCATCTGGATCGCAGACACCGTAGACAATTCCTCGGCGTCGTTGCAGGGAGTTTATCTTATTCAAACTCAAAACATCAGCGCGGCTGCAACAAAGCAGGCAGATTACAACAGCGGAGAGGGATTTATCCCCATAGGATCAAACGCCGTAACGCGCTTTCTGGGCTCGTATGACGGTCAAGGGTACAATATCGACAGCCTGTTCGTTTCCCGAACAGGTAACGGCAATAACTGCATAGGCCTGTTCGGAGTCATCGGGTTCTCTGCCGTTGTTAAGAACCTGGGCATAACGAATGCCAGTGTTTCCGGGTATGATTTTGTCGGAGCGTTGGTCGGAATGGATTCCGCAGGTGCTTCCATCGAGAACTGTTTCAGTACCGGGAACGTGTATGCGGCGTACGGAGATTGCGGAGGGCTTATCGGGCAGCACATCGGGTCGGTTGCGACAAGCTACAGCAGCTGTGGGGTGACGGGAGGCTCGAATTACAGCATGGGCGGATTCATCGGATATTCCTCCGCCGGCACAATCGCGAACTGCTATAGCACCGGCGGGGTGCATGTCTCTTGCCCCGGCGCCGGAGGCCTGGTGGGGAACCACTCGGGCGCCGACATCAGCGATTGCTACAGCGTCAGCAAGGTGAGCGCATCGTCGACCTATGGCGGGTTGATCGGAGGCAACTATGGCGGCACGGTCACCAATTCATTTTATGATACTGACAGCACCGGCAGCAGCGCAGCCGGTACCGCGGAGAATTCTGCCGCCATGCGGACCCTCTCCACATTCATTACTGCCGGCTGGGATTTTGAGCTCGAAACCGCTAACGGCACGAATGATTATTGGGACATGGATACCACGCATCACACAATCAATAGTGGTTATCCATTTCTCTCCTGGCAGAATGGGTCTGCGATCGCACTCCCCGTGGAGCTGACGAATTTTTCAGCGGCAGCCAATGACGGGAATATTGAATTGAACTGGAAAACGGCGACGGAACAGAATTGTGAAGGGTTTGAGGTGGACAGAAAGAACTCTTCAAGTGCACTGTCGGGGGGAAGCGCGGTGCAATGGCTGAAGCTCGGCTTTATTTCGGGGAGCGGCACCAGTAACAGTCCGCATAAGTATTCATACACTGATAATTCGGGAGTATCCGGTACGCTGGCCTATCGGCTCAAAGAAATTGACCGCAACGGCGTATTCAGGTATTCGCAGGAAATAGAGGTTACTGCGGATGCGGTGCCGAGAGTATTAACGCTCTTCCAAAATTATCCAAACCCATTCAATCCGGCGACAACAATAGAATTCACCGTTCCAAAAGACGGCCGGGCAATCCTGAAAATTTACAATACGCTTGGACAGGAGGTGGCAACGCTCTTCGACGGAGTGGCTTCATCAGGAGAGTACCACCGGGCAACATTTGATGCGACGAGGCTGGCGAGCGGCCTTTATTTCTCACGGCTGGAGTTTGGAGACAAGATGCAATTGAAGAAAATGTTGCTGTTGAAATAGCTTCAGCTTTAACGTGAGATGAGGCTTGCCATTGTAGACCTCCGTACACCAAAAAGTGTTAGCAGGACTGTTAGCACCTACTAACACTTGAGGTCAAAAGTGGCGAAGTTGAGTGGACAGGGCCAGAATCGAACTGGCGACACACGGCTTTTCAGGCCGTTGCTCTACCGACTGAGCTACCTGTCCATGAATATCAGCGCAGTTAATATATTAAAAATTTTTTTCGTTTCAAAAGATTTCTTGCGGATTTAAAAAAGAATTCAGAAGACAGAAATCAGAATACATTGAAATTCTGTCTCCTGTCTCCTGAATTCTGTATTCATGTCTTCTAGAGAGACACCGAGCCAGCTCCAGCCTTCAGAAGACAGAAGTCGGAATATGTTGAAATTCTCTCTGCTGTCTTCCGAATTCCGTATTCCTATCATCAAATAAACAATGGAGCCAGAACCAACGTCAAGGTCGACAACAGTTTGATCAAGACGTGAAGCGAGGGGCCCGCAGTGTCCTTGAACGGATCGCCGACCGTATCGCCGACGACCGAGGCCTTATGCGGTTCTGATTTCTTCCCGCCCAGTGCGCCGGTCTCGATATATTTCTTAGCGTTGTCCCATGCGCCGCCGCCGTTGTTCAGGAAGAGCGCCATGAGAATGCCGGTGATGGTCCCGACCATCAGGAATCCTCCGATGACCTCGGCGCCGCTCGCGGCCGTAATCAACTGTCCGCCGGCATAGTAGAGCCATTTGAAGACCAAACCGACACCGACCGTCATGCCGACGATCAACAAGCCGGGAAGCACCATTTTCTGCAAGGCGGCTTTCGTTGCGATGTCGACGCACTGTCCGTAATCAGGCTTCGACGTTCCGAGCATGATGCCCGGGTCTTTTTTGAACTGCTCACGAACGTTGTTGATGATCGCGTACGCCGCTTTTCCCACGGCCTTGATCGCGAGCGAGGAGAAAAGGAATACGAGCACTGCTCCGAGCATCGCGCCGACAAACACTTCCGGTTTGTCAAGATTGATCACCCCCTGGAACGAGGGCATGTAGTTCCGAACCTCGTCGATGTACGCTCCGAAAAGAAGGAACGCTGCAAGGGCCGCTGAACCCACCGCATACCCTTTTGTCAAGGCCTTTGTAGTATTGCCCACTGAGTCGAGGCGGTCTGTCTTATCGCGAACTTCCTTCGGCTGCTGACTCATCTCGACGATCCCTCCAGCATTATCCGTGATGGGGCCGAAGGTGTCCATTGCGAGAATATAAGCGGCCGTTCCGAGCATGCCCATTGTTGCCACCGCAGTCCCGAAAAGTCCTGCATGCGCCAGTCCCGAATACTCGCCGAGAAGATACGCGCTGATGATAGCGATCGCGATGACGAAGATCGGATAGCCGGTCGATTCCATGCCGACTGCAATTCCGGCGATGATGTTCGTCGCGGGACCCGTCTGTGACGCTTCGGCGATCGAAAGTACCGGTCGATACCGGGAGTCGGTATAGTATTGGGTGATAAAAACGAAGGCGACTGATGTCAAGACGCCAACGACGCCGCATAGAAAGAAATTAAAATAATAGTCCGCTCCAAGAAGCCATCGCGATGCGATGTAAAACCCCACCATCACAAGGCCAGCCGCAAGGTAATAGCCGCGGTTGAGCGCGTTCATCGGGTCTTCTTTTTCATTTGTCCTGACCGTCAAGATGCCGATTGCCGATGCGATAATTCCAAACGCGCGCGCGACAAGGGGGAAGAGAAGTACGCCGAGCAGGGATAATCCCTGGCTTTGGAAGACGGCTGTGTTTGCATTGTACAAGCCGGCTGCAAGGATCATGGCGCCGATGTTTTCCGCGGCTGTGGATTCGAAGAGATCGGCCCCGCGGCCGGCGCAATCGCCGACGTTGTCGCCGACGAGGTCGGCGATCACTGCCGGGTTGCGCGGATCGTCTTCCGGAATACCGGCTTCAACTTTTCCAACAAGGTCTGCGCCGACGTCCGCAGCCTTGGTGTAAATTCCGCCGCCAAGCTGTGCGAACAGCGCGACGAAGCTGGCGCCGAACCCATAGCCGACGATCAAGAGTGGAATGTGTGAAACATCATTCGTGATATCGAGGGCTTTGACAAGGCTGAAGAGCCCCGCGACACCCAGCAAGCTCATGCAGACAACGAAGAAGCCCGAGACTGCGCCGCCGCGAAGCGCGGTTTGTAACGCGCTGTTCATGTCTTTCAACGCTCCCGCCGCGGTACGGATGTTCGAACGGATCGCTACCCACATCCCCATATACCCGGCCGCCACGGAGCACGCTGCGCCGAGGATGAATGAAAGGGTCGTCCAGAGGGCAAGATTTGCGGCGCTTGCCGGATCATGGTCGTTATGCGCTCTGACAAACGCATAGAGGATATAGATAAGGGCGGCCAGCGCAACCGCGAGGTATGCGATGGTTCTGTTTTGCCGCCGTAAGAAAGCTTCAGCGCCGGTCTTGATGGCGTTGGAAATTTCTTTCATTTTGTCGTTGCCGGTATCCCGGTTCAACACGTTGCGAACGAGATACAACGCAAACAAAAGTCCCAGAATACTTATTCCAAATATTAGGGTGAGTTCCATACTTCTGAAAAGATCCTTTCTCTAATTGCGAAGTTAAAGATTTGAGTTCTCGTTGATAGTGTGTTTTTATGGTGATGAAGCTACACTCTGTTTAGACGAATGCCACAAAAAATATACCGGGATACCAAGCATCACAATGATCAACCCCGGCCAGGTAAAATTCGGCCTGACGAAGAGCAAATCGACGCAAATCAGGCTTGCTACGACCACATAGACCAGAGGTACCCCCGGATAACCGACCGCCTTATACGGCCGTTCGGCATCGGGCATCCTTTTCCTAAGAATGAATATTCCCGAAATTGTGAGGACATAAAATATCAGAACTGCGAAAACGACATAATCGAGCATGTCGCTGTAGGTCCCCGACAGGCAGAGAATGCTTGCCCAAACTCCCTGAGTCACGAGTCCCTTGGACGGAACGCCGTGCACATTCAACTCTCCGGCGTCCTTAAATAAGAGCCTGTCCTTTGCCATAGCGTAATAAACGCGCGCACCGGCAAGAATCAAACCATTGTTGCATCCGAACGTCGACACCATAATGAACGCCGCCATGACGAATGCGCCGCTCGTCCCGAAGACGACCTGAGCTGCGGCTGTCCCGACTCTGTCCGACGCCGCGAACTGAATTCCCCGCTCGAGAACCGTTGCGCCGTCCGGCGAACCGGTCAACGGGAGCACCGACAGGTAAACGACGTTCGCCAGAATGTAAAGGAGGCAGACAATTCCCGTTCCAATTGCAAGACTGAGAGGAACATTCCTTTTCGGGTTGATCACTTCTCCGGCGGTGAAGGTGATGTTGTTCCATGCATCGGCGGAAAAGAGGGAACCGACCATCGCCGCCCCCAGCGTGCTGCAGAGCGCGATACCGAAAAGCGGCCGGACGGAAACCTGCCCGTTCTGAACGGCCGTGATCGATGCAGTCCAAAAATTCGAGAGGTTTGCGCTGATCGCTGCCGAGTTTCTTCCGACAACAAACCCCACGACGATCAATCCGAGGAGAGCGGCCGACTTGGTAAAGGTGAAAATATTCTGGACAATTTTCCCCCCCTGAATTCCTCTCGTGTTCACCCAGGTCAGCAAACAGATGGAAACGATCGCAAGCAGATTTTGCGTGTGCAAGCCGACGTTATACGGTCCCATCATACCGAACGGCATTTCGTACGGGCCGAACGTACCGACCTTCACGATCCAGCTTGAAGCGGAAATCTGCGGGAAGAAGACGCCGGTGAATTTTGCGAACGCGATCGAAACTGCCGCGATGGTGCCGCTTTGTATGACAAGGAACAATGTCCAACCGTACAGGAATCCGGTAAGGGGACCGTATGATTCCCGGAGGTAGACATACTGGCCGCCGGCGCTCGGCATCATCGCCGCAAGTTCGCCGTAACTCAACGCGGCGATCAGGGTGATGAGACCGGTAAGAACCCATGCAGCAAGAAGCAGCCCCGGGGAACCGATCGTCCGTGCGATGTCGGCGGAGACGATGAAAATTCCGGAACCGATCATCGACCCGACGACGATCGCCGTTGAATCGAGAAGGTTCAACGCCCGTGTGAACTCATGCTGTCCGGTTGCCTTCATCTCCACGCTGTTCTACACTGACGATGCGTTCAAGAAAAAGCTTTCCATCATTGGGAGTTGACTGTCAAATGCCGCTTCGGAATTATGCAACGAAAAACGCTCAATTGCGGAAAGTATGATCAGCGAGAAGCCCGTCCGACCTTCCCTTTCAGATCAAGAAACCAGCTTCCGGACGCAAAATAAAGTGAACAAACATAAGCTATTTTTCCCTTTTTTGCAATCAGATTTTTGGCAGCAAAGGCGCTTGAATACCGCGCAGGACCCTCGTATATTTGCACCAAGGCAGCGTATGGAAGAGGTAAAAGTCCTCAAAGATATTCTTGGCGAGCACACGAAGGAGGGGGAGCTCTACACCCCCATGCCCGGCGATTGGGTGCGCTGTTTTGCCTGCGGCCATCGATGCAAGATCCCGCCGAACAAAGACGGCATCTGCCGTGTCCGGTTTAATCGCGGCGGCAAGCTTTTCGTACCGACGGGATACGTCGGGGGACTTCAACTTGACCCCATCGAAAAGAAACCATTTTTCCACGCATTCCCCGGTGCAAAGGCGCTCAGCTTCGGCATGCTCGGATGTGACTATCATTGTGCATATTGTCAGAACTGGATCACGTCGCAGGCGCTGCGTGACCCTCTCGCCGAATCATATCCCGAAGAGATCACTCCTCAGGAATTCGTGAACATTGCGTTGACGCGAGGAGCCAAGGTCGTCACCAGCACGTACAACGAACCGCTCATAACAAGCGAGTGGGCGAAAGAGATTTTTTCGCTTGCGAAGAATTCCGGTTTGATCACGTCGTATGTATCAAACGGGAACGGTACACGCGAAGTGATCGACTACATCCACCCGCACACCGACCTTTATAAAATTGACTTGAAGGGCTTCCGCCAAAAATCCTATGGTCAGCTGGGCGGAATCCTTCAGAACGTGCTCGACACCATTAAAATGATCCATGAACGAAAGATCTGGCTTGAAGTTGTGACGCTGATCGTCCCCGGCTTTAACAGCTCGGATGAAGAATTGAAGGATATCGCAGACTTTCTCTTTTCTGTATCGCCCGACATTCCATGGCATGTCACCGCTTTTCACCAGGACTATAGAATGACCGACCATGCCAACACGGATGCGGAACTGCTTCTTCGGGCCAGACAGATCGGTTACAATGCCGGGCTTCATTACGTCTATGCGGGAAATAGACCGGGGGAAGTGGGGGATTCGGAAAACACATTTTGCCCTTCTTGCCATGCGACGTTGGTGGAACGCCGGGGCTTTCACGTCAGATCGAATAAGATCATAGGCGGGAAATGCTTTCGATGCGGGACAAGGATCGCCGGGCGCTGGGAGTAACTATCAACGAGTGACAATTCCGAACTCGAGCGCTGTTACACTTTCACCTCGCTGTGCTGCGGAAGAGCCATGGAATTACTGCCGAAGGAGAATTCTCGATGAAAAGCACCAAAGCAAAAAAAACTCCGTCAAAGACCAAGGTGATACGCCAGAAGGCAGCCATTCCTGCTTCACCCGAGGAGGTGTTTGACGCATACATGGATTCGCGGGTGCATGCCGAGTTCACCGGAGGAGGAAAAGCAACCGTCAGCCGGAAAGTCGGAGGAACAATGACCGCATGGGATGGATACATCAGCGGAAAAAATCTCGAGCTCGTCCGCGGAAAGCGGATACTGCAGGAATGGATCACGACCGATTGGCTTAAGGATGATCCGGTATCGATCCTTGACCTGCGGCTTTCCAAAAAAGGGAATGGCACCGAATTGACAATGATCCATTCCGAAGTCCCTGCACGATTGGCATCTTCCCTTGCCAAGGGATGGAAGGATTACTACTGGAAGCTTCTGAAGAGATATTTTCAGGAGAGGAATAAGAAATAACATTGTGGCATCAATGCTTTTTGAAGGCAATCTAATGTATGGATTGCCTTTTTTATTTCCGGGGAATCAAGCTTGCATACTTCACACTTAGAAGTGATCTCAAATATTTGTCACTTCATCTTCTCCAGCAGGTCTGCGACCCGCAGGGTCGTTGACGATGAGCTCACTCTTTTCGCTTACTCCCCGAAGAGGTCTTTTGGGAGCAAGCGAGAGGAGCGGACGCGTCAAACGGACAACCTCAACGCACTTGTGCGATCGCTTTTACGTGATTGACTTTCTATGAATGAGTTGCTAGTTTATGAACGATGAAAAAGAATATTCATATCATTTCCCCGATCTCCCATCTTCGAAAAGAGTATACTCTTGCCGGGTTGAACGAAGGGGATGTTGATCCTGATCCCTTTAAGCAATTCAAAAAATGGTTTGATGAAGCGCTCAACGCACAGCTCCCGGAGCCGACTGCGATGACCCTGGCGACTGCTACAAAAGAGGGAAGACCATCGGCAAGAATTGTACTCTTGAAGAAATTTGATAAGAATGGATTTGTTTTTTTTTCCAACTATGAAAGCAGAAAAGGGAAAGAGTTGTCAATGAATCCCTTTGCAGCGCTGGTCTTTCACTGGGTTGGACTTGAACGTCAAGTGCGCATCACCGGCGCGGTGGCGAAAGTAACAAAGAGGGAATCGGAAGCGTATTTTAATACGCGTCCAGAAGGGAGCCAAATCGCGGCGCTGGCTTCTGCGCAGAGCAGGGTGATTCAAGACCGGAAGATCCTGGAGAAGCGAGTCGAGGAACTGACTCGACAATATCGGGCAAAGCTAACCCCGCTTCCGCCTTATTGGGGAGGCTACCGGGTCGCTCCGACTGAAATCGAATTTTGGCAAGGCAGGCCAAGCCGATTGCACGATCGGCTGAGATACCTAAAGAAGAAGAATGGGGAGTGGAAGATTGAAAGGCTCCAACCGTAAAGGACGGAATCCAGGAGTCAGAAGACAAATGAAATCAGCCTCATGCAATCCAAAGGCGAAGCTTGGCATCCACAGATTTTGAAATAGCTGTTATCGGAGCTGGTGTTGTTGGATTAGCGATCGCGTCCCGGCTTTCGAAGCTGCATCCGAATATCGTCCTGCTTGAAAGGAACGAGAAGTACGGAATGGAAACTTCTTCCCGGAACAGCGAGGTGATCCATGCCGGCATCTATTATGTGCCAGGGAGCCTGAAAGCGACCCTTTGCGTCGAAGGCCGGGAGGAGCTGTATGCTATTTGCAAGAAGAATGGGATTCCATACGCTCGAATCACTAAGATCATAAGCGCCGGAGCCCCCGAAGAGTTGTCTAAGCTGGAGGGAATCAGGAGCAACGCGGCGAAGAACGGGGTGGAGCTTCAGGAACTTGATGCCCGGCAAACGAAACATTTAGAGCCGAACATAACAACGTTCGGCTCTCTCTTTTCGCCTCATACAGGGATCATCAGCGCTCACGGCTTAATGGATTACTACTATCGTGACGCCCGGCAGAATGGCGCAACTGTCCAGCATCGCTGTGAAGTCATCGGGATCGAGCGGACATCGTCCGGCTATTCCATTACGATAAACGAATCGGGCGCGGCAAATAAATTCACCGCAGAAAAAGTTGTCAACGCTGCGGGATTGTTCTCCGACCGTGTGGCGGCGTCAGCCGGGATCGACATCGATGCAGAGGGATACCGTCTTCGCTTCTGCAAAGGTTCGTACTTCAGCATAGCTCCGTCAAAATCAAAATTAATTTCGAGGCTCGTTTATCCAGTCCCAACGAAGGACAGCCTTGGCGTTCACGCGCTGCTCGACCTTGGCGGCAGACTTCGCTTCGGTCCGGACGTCGAATACCTTGATCGCAACGAGCTTGAATATTCGGTCTCCGATACGAAGAAAAATATATTCCTGCAAGCTATCCGGAAGATTCTCCCCGCAGTGACGATCGACGATATCGCCCCCGACATGTGCGGCATTCGGCCAAAACTACGGTCCGCCGAAGGGCTTGCCCAAGATTATATTATCGCCCATGAAAAAGAGAGAGGGCTCGAGGGCTTTGTCAATCTAATCGGGATAGAATCTCCGGGATTGACAGCTTCCCCTGCGATCGCCCGCTTTGTTGAAAAACTCCTTTATTCATGATAGAAAGCTTGAGGTTTCTCCGCGTTGACTTGCCTTCGTAAATTCCGTATCTTTAAGGCACGTGAGATTCAAGGTAGAGAAAACAGAGTCGTCGGCCCGGGCGGGGACGATCGAAACCGATCATGGCGTTATTGAGACGCCAATTTTTATGCCCGTCGGCACGCAGGGAAGCGTCAAGGCGGTCGAACAGCGCGAACTCGAAGAGCTTGGGGCTCAGATCATCCTCGGAAACACGTATCACCTGTATCTCAGGCCGGGGGAGGACGTTCTCATAGAGATGGGCGGACTTCACCGTTTCATGAACTGGAAGAAACCGATTCTCACCGACAGCGGCGGTTACCAGGTTTTCAGCCTTTCGGATTTGCGGAAAATTTCCGAGGAGGGCGTGCTCTTCAAGTCGCACCTTGATGGTTCGATCCATTTTTTCACCCCCGAAAAAGTGGTCGGGATCCAACGGGCGATCGGTTCGAACATCATGATGGTATTGGATGAGTGCACTCCGTATCCCTGTGAGCGGGAGTATGCGCGCCGTTCCAATCAACTGACCATCCGATGGGCACGTGAATGCCTGGAGGCATTTAAGAATCGCCCCCCGCTTTACGGGCATCAACAGGCGATGTTTGGAATCGTGCAGGGGAGCACTTACAAGGACCTGCGTGCCGAGAGTGCGAAAGCGCTTACCGACATGGATTTTGACGGCTATGCGGTTGGAGGATTGGCGGTGGGAGAACCGGTCGAGACGTTGTACGAATTGACGGAGTTTTCCGCTTCGCAGCTCCCTGCCTCAAAGCCTCGGTACTTGATGGGAGTCGGCACGCCGGAAAATATACTTGAATGCGTTGAGCGCGGCATTGATATGTTCGATTGCGTCATTCCCACCCGCAACGGGAGAAACGCAACGCTCTTCACTCGTCGCGGGAAACTCAATATGACGAACGCGCAGTTCAAAAGAGACGATGGACCTGCCGACCCGGAATGTTCATGTTACGCCTGCCGGAATTTTTCGCGGGCATACATCCGGCATTTATTCCATGCCAAAGAAATTCTTGCGTTACAGCTGGCGTCGATCCACAACCTTACGTTCTACCTGTGGCTTGTCAAAGAATCTCGCCGGCAGATCATGGCAGATACTTTTTCGAGTTGGAAGAGGGAGTTGGTCCTGGCAATGCAGAGAGAGCTCGTTCAAACATAATTCCACTACATATCTTTTATTTATCGCACGGAGAATTTTCGTATGAAGTCATTATTGATCGCAATGGCGCCGCAAGGAGGACAGGGAGGAGACTTTACGACCACCATCCTGATGTTTGCCGTTATCATCGCCATATTCTATTTCATGATCATGCGTCCCCAGCAAAAGAGGCAGAAAGAACGCCAGAAGCTCCTCGATTCTATGAAGAAAGGGGATAAGGTAGTGACCGCGGGAGGCATTCATGGAACGATCGTCGGCATCGAAGATAAAACACTGTTGCTGCAAATTGCAGACAATGTGAAAGTCAAGGTCGAGCGCGGTTCGATCTCTGTTGTCAACAAGGTCGGAGAGGTCGAGGCCCCGACCACGTAATTGGAAAATAGCCATGAGCAGATTCCATACAGTTGAAGAAGCTATCGCCGAGCTGAAATCGGGAAGGGTCATCATTGTCGTCGACGACGAAGACCGGGAGAACGAAGGTGACTTTGTCGTTGCGGCGGAATTCATTACCCCCGAGATCGTTAATTTCTTCACAAAGGCAGGCCGGGGAATTCTCTGCACGCCTCTGACCGGAGAGCGGGCCAAAACGCTCGGTCTGGACCTGATGGTCGATTCAAACACCTCGCTCCATGAAACGCCCTTCACTGTTTCCGTCGACTTCATTCACGGCACGACAACCGGTGTATCTGCCGCCGACCGTGCGGCGACGGTCAGAGCGCTGGCCGATCGGGCAACGAAGCCGAGCGACCTTGCACGTCCCGGACATATTTTTCCGTTGAAATCCTCTCCGGGGGGAGTACTTCGGCGGGCAGGACACACCGAGGCGGTTACGGATCTTTGCACCCTTGCCGGATTGAAGCCCGTCGGAGCGTTGGTGGAAATCATGAACGATGACGGCTCGATGGCGCGGGTCCCTCAATTGGAACAGATCGCGAAGTCTCACGGGTTGAAAATGATCACGGTAAAATCGGTCATCGAATACAGGATGCACCGGGAGAAGCTTGTCTCGCGCGTTGTGAGCACCACGCTGCCGACCCGGTACGGCACATTTCTTGTCCACATGTATAAATCCGTGACCGACCAGAAAGAGCATATTGCGTTGGTGAAGGGGACCATCGACGAGACGAAACCGACGCTCGTTCGAGTGCACTCCGAATGCTTAACGGGGGATGTCTTCGGATCCTTGCGGTGCGATTGCAACGACCAGCTTATTTCAGCCATGAGGATGGTCGAGAAGGAAGGGAACGGCGTCGTCTTGTATATGCGCCAGGAGGGGCGCGGCATCGGTTTAATGAATAAGCTGAAAGCATACAAACTTCAGGACGAAGGGAAAGACACCGTCGAGGCGAATGAAGCGCTCGGTTTTCGGGCGGACTTGAGGGACTACGGGATCGGAGCGCAAATTCTCCGCGATCTGGGGGTAACACGCATGCGGCTGATGACCAATAATCCGAAAAAGGTTGTCGGACTTGACGCCTATGGGCTGACGATCGTGGAGCGGGTCCCGCTAGAGATTGCGGCCAATTCTAATAACGAAAGGTACCTAAAAACAAAAAGGGATAAACTGGGGCATCTTATCCTTATTGACCAGGCCTCAAAGAAATAGCGCCGCGGCGGAAATTTTTTTCTTGCATCTACAAGGAATTTCGTCTACATTTGTGAAGAGAGTTTCTACAGCCATTGTTCCCCCGAACGATGGCTTTTATTTTTGCCCTTAACAAACGCGTGTAATATTTTGGGATGTGTGCATGAATGAAGCGAACAACAACGGTGCCGTGTATTTGACGCGCGAACGCCTGGTGGAAATGGAGCAGGAACTGCGGCAGCTGAAGGTCCATGAGCGGGCGGAAATCGCGGCGAAGATCGCGGAGGCAAGAGGCCATGGCGACCTGAGCGAAAATGCGGAATACGACGCCGCGAAAGAGGCACAGCAGCACCTCGAGCTAAAGATCGCGAAGCTGGAACAGACCCTGGCCCGGGCTCGCATTATCGAGAGCAAGGATCTTCCGAACGATAAGATCTATATCCTTTCAAACGTCACGCTGAAAGATATCAAAACAAAGAAAGTGCTGAAATACAAACTTGTCTCTCCCGAAGAGGCAAATTTCGACGAAAACAAAATTTCTGTGACGTCGCCGATCGGCAAAGGACTCATCGGAAAGAAAGTCGATGATATCGTGAAGATCGCCGTTCCGGCGGGCCAATTGACGTATCAGATCATCGAGATTTCCAGATAGATTTTCTAGGCACTTTGTCATACATCTTTACTCTTCCTCTCCCCGTTTCTCCTCATAACACTGCCAATGCCGATAAACCTCGAATTAAAGGCGAAAATTACATCCCCAAACAGGGTGCTCCGGATGCTTCGCTCCATTGGAAATCCTGCTGAAGAACTTGCTCAAACGGATACCTATTTTCGTGTAAAACAGGGGCGATTAAAGCTTCGCGATGTTGGCGAAAGAGACGGTCAACTGATATTTTACGAAAGGAATGAGGAAAAAGGGGAAAGGTGGTCAAAGTACACGATTCTCAGAGTCTCGCGCATGAAAGAAATGAAAGATGTTCTAACAAAAGCGTTTGGCGTAGACGTTGTTGTAAAAAAGAGCCGGCAGGTATATATCTATAAGAGGATAGCGAGACTTCATATTGATAGAGTTGCCGGCCTTGGGAGATTTATAGAGTTTGAAGTGATCCATAAGGGGGATAGGAAGGGGTCTCTGCAACTTTATAGAGAGCTCCGCAAAATGTTCCACATAGAACGCCGCGACATAGTCCGTTGTTCGTACGCGGATTTAATAAGGAAGAGGACCCCAAGGGAGTCATTTTGAACTGATGGTCGTGGCGAGCGTCAATTCAGTGTAACGGTGGGTTTTTCCTTGACTTGCAAATATTGAAAGGTTATATTTCTATAGTTGTTTGCGGGAATAGCTCAGTTGGTAGAGCGCAACCTTGCCAAGGTTGATGTCGCGGGTTCGAGTCCCGTTTCCCGCTCTTTGGTTGTGGGGCAGCTTGATCCCCTTTGGTCACGAATCGAAGAGAAACGCCGGTTTTTTGGGCGGTTTTTTTTTGATTCAGAAATATTGATATTGGCGCCGTACCCAAGTGGTAAGGGAGAGGTCTGCAAAACCTTTATGCGACGGTTCGAATCCGCCCGGCGCCTCAAATGTCGGAAAATTTAAGCTAGCCGGAAGGCTCGTGATGCCGGGGTGGCGGAATTGGTAGACGCACAGGACTTAAAATCCTGAGGGGCGCAAGCTCCGTGCCGGTTCAAGTCCGGCCCTCGGTACTTAATGATGAGAGGTTGAACTTTGAATGCTGGCCTTTGGCCGGCATTTTTTTTGTACTGATTTGCTCTAGTTGTAACCCATGTATACGTATATATTCGTATTATTTTTCACTCTAGTTCAGCATTTTGGAAGATGCGGAATCGCTTCCAATGTTCTACAGTGAATACCGTATATTCAAAATACGGTGTAAAATCAGATATTTTTGATCAATTGGACTTGCTTCTTAATTCTATAAAAACTAATTTAGTGGTGGAAAAAGGGTAAAACGCTCATTCAGTTTAATGTGAGAATTTCGTGCAAAAAGATCTTTTAGTTCACTCATGGAGGAGGCAAGCACATGACTGAGATACTCTTTAATACGATGGATGTTTCGAAAATGCTTCAGGTCGACAAGTCGACGGTGAAGCGTTGGACAGACGAAGGCAAATTGAAATGCTTTCGTACGCCTGGAGGCCATCGAAAATTCCGCGCTGAGGACCTTTATCAGTTTATGTCCGAGTACAACTACGGAATTTCTCCGATCAACTTGTATCCGCAGTTCGCAAGCGACGATGCGATCGTCCGGCGGATCATTGCCAAAAAGGAATTCAACGTGCTGGCAAACGTCTGCTTCTCCGCTTCGATCAACGGGCGCAAGGATGAGCTCGTGCGATTATTTTCCGAAGTATACAAAAATGGTTTGACCCTTCCATCGCTGTTCGATGAACTCCTTCGTCCGACCTTGAAACGCATCTACGACCTTAACATCTCGGGAAAACTTTCCACCGGCGAAATGCAGCTTGCCTACAATGCACTCTCGAACGCCATTGTGCTCCTCACCGACATCATCGCGAAGCCGGCATCGACCGGGAAGCGCGCGATCTGTGCAGCAATCGAAGGGGAGAACCGCGACATCGAGCTGAAAGCGCTCGCGGTCCTTCTCGAAAGCGAAGGGTACGAGGTCCTGAATCTCGGAGCCGGATCGTCCACCGAAACGATCAGCCAATTGGTCTCAAGCCGGCATCCGCAATACGTCTTCCTCTTCGCATTTCATTTTGCCGACGGCGCATCGTTCGTGAAACATCATGCTGCCATCGCGGAAGCGGCCAAAGCGTGCGGCGCAAAACTTATCGTCGGAGGCAATGCATACACGATAAAGGACAGTGCGATAGAAGGGGCGGTCACGTTCGATAAGTACTGCGGTTCGTTCAAAGACTTTGCCGATGTTCAACACGAAACTATCTCAGCGCCGTCAACAACGAACGCTGAAAAGAGAAATTAAATTATCAAAGAGAAGAACAACAACATGACAACGACCAACAATAACAAAGGAGACCTGACCATGGAAACCTTGTCCCCTTAGGTGCGGCATTCACGGCGGTGGTAACAACGGTCTTAACTCAACAGTGAAAGTATAAAGATGAAAACAATGACAATACAAAACGACGAACAAAAAGTAAAACAAACTACACTCATCAATCACACCTCTAATAAAGGAGATACAAACATGGGAACGCACAATCTGTTCTCTCGGCTCGGAGCCATGCTGATAGCATGTGCTCTTCTCCTGGTTGCTTCAGGAGAGTATTCCTACGCCTCAGGTACACGCGCGGGAACGCAAATTACCAGCAATGCAAGTGCAACGTATCATGACCAGGTAGGAGGCGGCTCGTACAGTGCTTCGGCGACTGCGCTGAGCATTTACGTCGCCTACAAACCGGTCTCCACCATCACTGTTGTCACTTCGCCGCAAACCGGCGTTGACAGCAGCTACGTGGTCTATCAACTGAACGTGACCAACAGCGGGAACTACGGCGATGCATATGCGGTGGAGTTTAATTCTGCATCGACGAGGTACGACAGCATCGGCTACTATTCAAATGCCGGGTTGACCGCAGCCTTGGGCGGCACGGCGAAGAATATTCTCCGAGACACCATCCCGACCGACGGCAACGTGAACGTGTATGCGAAGCTGTATATCAAGTATGACGCGACCTTCAATTCGTACGACGCGCAGACGATCGTCGGCACGTTCAGAAGCCGTTCGACCCGCGACGTTTCCGCGGACTCCGGTATTCTGATCTCCGGCTCGAACTACGTGCCGGTCGGCGGCGCCGGACAAAATGCGACGTTCAACGCCTCGGGCAGCACAACGACGACGATTGCCCAGTCGATCTACAGCATCACGGCGAGCCCGCTCCGCGGCACCGTCCGCCCGGGCGACACCCTCAGCTTTAACATTGCGTACAACAATACCGGCAGCGCGGCCGATACGGGCGTGAAAATATTTGTCACGTACCCGGCCAACATGACCTACAGCGCCCAGTCGTCGGCCAATTGGTCGAATCAGGGAACCTACGCCGTGTATTCGGTCGGCAACGTTGCAGCCACGAGCGGTTCGATCAGCATTGCAAATCCTCTCATCCTCAGCGTTACAAACTCTGCCGCGCTCGTGGAGGGGACTCCGACCTCGCTCGGCTCGTTTGGCATCATCTATAAACAAAATGCGACGAACGGCCTGACGCAGACACGCGTGAAGACTCCGACCTTCAACACTGCGAATTATGCATTCAAGGCATTTGCCAACACGAGGACCGCAGCGGCTGCCGACACGGCGATTCAAGCCCAGGCAGGCGACTCGATCACCGTAAAGTGGATCGTCAAGAACAACAGCAACGGCTCGGATGCTTATACGATTAAATTCGTCTCCGCATCGGAAGGCACCTGGGGCGCAGGCTATTATTATGAATCCAATCCCCAGTCGGGCGGCACGTACACGAGCGGAACCGACCCGCGCTTCAACAACGCTGCTTATCCGTCCGCCCAGTATGTGACCACGCCGACGATCGCCCGCGGAACCGATACGACCATCTATATCCGAACGATGGTTCCGTCAGGCTTGAGCGGCGCGGTGGTTCACCTTGTCATTCAGATCTCGTCCGTTCGCGACTCGGCAACGGTCAGCGGCGAAGCGGTCGGCGGGACAGTGACGCCCCTCCTCCCGAATATCGTTGTCTCGCGGGCCCGCGTCATAAATCCGGCGGACAGCGTCGGGTCGGGTGCAACTGTTTCGGTTGTCCCGGGCGGCACGGTGACCTACTACATTTATGTAAGCAACACGGGAACCGGAACTGCCTCGACCGTGGTCATCACGGACAACGTCTCGGCGACCGGCGGTTACACCAATGCGCCGACATCGGCGACAATCAACGACGGGTCCGACCATGTCATCAACCCGATTCCGGGAGGTAATGCCGCGACCTACGGCTCTATCGCCACCAACGGAACCGGCGTCGTGATCACTATTAATACGCTGGCCCCCGGCGGAAGCAGAATCATCCATTACGCAACCACCGTTCAATAATCGCTCTTCGGAGCTGCCCGGAGTGATACCGGGCAGCTTCACTACGACAAATGAACCTTCGTCAACTCACATATAGCCTCATCATCCTGCTCGCCGCGGCATCGACTGCGTTCGGACAGAAGCTCGTCATTGTCGAGCCGAAGCCGAATACCGTCAGCTTGTTGACCCGCCAGGCAGTGATCGTCAATGGCGCAGCAGGGCGGAAGGTTCTTCTGGAAGTCAACGGCGCCCCCGTTGATACGGGCGTTGTACGGATCGACGGCGTGTGCGATTTCCTCGGCGTGCCGGTGCCGGTTGGATCGATCGAGTTCAAAGTTTCTTACATCGGCGCTTTCACGGAAGCCGATTCGGTCGGCATTCACGTTGCAGGCCAGCCTCATTCGATCGAGATCGTCACGGATGAAACAACGTTCCTCGCTGATGGAAAATCAGTGACGCATTTTGACCTCGTTGTGAAAGATACGTTCGGCGTCGCGATCCCGTCGTCGTACATCATCACGGTGAAATCGGACACCGGAACGATCATTTCTCCGGATATGGACCCGAACGAGGACGGCATTCAACGAAAGATCGAGAACGGAAAAGTCGCCATCGACCTCCAATCTCCCGCACAAGCCGCGGTGGCGACGATTTCAGCGTCGTGGGGAAATGCAAAAGCAGAAAAGCAGGTCGAGTTCACGACGCCGATAGAACCGCTGATGCTCGTCGGTTCCGCGAACGGGACGGTCAACTCCCTCCATACGGGCGGCCTCATCTCCGACAGCTCCTTCGCGCTCCTGAAGGATCAACATTCGATCTCCGACGGGATTCACACGGACGGACGGCTGGCGTTCTACGGCCGCGGTTCCATCTGGAGCAACTATCTGCTGACCGCCTCTTACGATAACCAACGGATGCAGCAGGATCGGCTCTTCAAGGACCTTGATCCCGACGTGCTCTATTCAATTTACGGCGACAACAGCAATGTCGATTACACTGCGCAGACCAGCAGCCCGCTCTTTGTGAAACTCGAACACAACCGCTCGTACCTTATGTTCGGCGACTTCAATACCGCGTTTGCGCAGAACGAGCTCGCGCGTTACGACAGAAGCTTCACCGGCGTGAAGGCTCACTACGAAACGAAGACGGATAAGGTCGATGCATTTGGAACAGTGACCGACCGCCAGGTCGTGCAAAAAGAAATCCGCGGCGAAGGAATCTCGGGGTACTACTTCCTCGACAACAGCAATGTGTTCGAAGGCTCCGAAAAGGTTCGGATCGAAGTGCGCGATAAGCTTCATTCCGAAGTCGTTCTGAACCGTGCCGACAAGACAAGGATCAATGATTACCAGATCGATTATGTGCAGGGAACACTCTTCTTTACGCAGCCCGTTCCGAGCATCGACCTCAACGGAAACCCGGTGTATATCGTTGTCTCGTACGAAGCTCAATCCGGTTTTCCGGACAATTACGTTGCCGGCGCTCAAGGCGAGAAAGAAATTGCAAAGGGGCTTACCATCGGGGCTTCTGCGGTGACCGAAGAACGCCAGCCGAAAAATTATACGCTGCTCGGCGCCAACACCGGGTACACGGCCGGAAGTTCGTTGAAAGTGATCGGAGAAATCGCGCAGGGGCAGGATAATGAACAGCATGGCGCGGCGTGGAACGTCGAGGCAAGCGGTTCACCGATCGAGCAGCTTAACCTGAAATCGTATTTCCGAAAGGTCGAAGCCGGATTCCTGAACCCGACAGTCGGAAGCGGCGGGCTCACAGACGGTCTGGGCGGAACGAGCACCGAGCGGTACGGCGCCGGCGGGACCTTTGAACCGCTTGCCGGAACGAAATTGACGGGGGACTATTATCACACGATATCGCAAGCCGCAACAGGAACGGTGACATCAAATTCCGTGTCTGGCGGAATCGAGCATTCGTTCGGCAGCGCCGTTACTTCTTCCTTGAGCGTACAGAATGCACAGTATGAGAGCGTCTCAAGCGACACCCTTCCGGAAGATAAGCGGCAGGCAACGTTGGTGGACGCGAAAACGACAGTTCACGCCACAAACCGTCTTAACCTCACCGGAGAGTACGTCGACAACCTTGGTTCATCAGCGGAAGATGCGATACAGCCTTCTGTCGGTACGATTGGCGCCGACTACCGCATAATCGACCCGGTGACCTTATCTCTAGAAGAGAAAATTTATCAGGGCTCGGGCAATTCTTCGGTCGTAGGGCTCAGTTCTTCCGTCGGATTCGGCACGACCGTCACCGGAAAATATGAACTCGGCAACGGCATTAGCGGGCGACGCAACGAAGCGAGCATCGGATTAAAGAACACGACAAAGCTCACCGACGACCTTACCTCAGAGTTGATGTACGAAAAAACAAGAGACCTCGACAGGAATGTCCTGGAGACCGCAACTCCCGACCATAATTCCTTCTCTCTCGGACTGGAATATTTGCCGAAGGCCTCCTACAAAGCGACGATCAAAGGCGAGATCGCCAGCGACGGACAGAGCACAAAACGGGATCTGACCTTTGGCGGAGACCTCCGGCTCGCGCGCGACTTCACCCTCATCGAAAAATTGACGTATTACGAGGAAGTCAGGTCTCAATCGCAGGACACGACCAACAGCTTTGCAGGGGGCACGTTGTCGGCGAATCCGCTGGACCAGATCGGTACGCCACTATCGAGCGGCATTCTGAAGAACTTCCACAATACCATAGGTATTGCATATCGACCTGTGGCGTGGGACTGGCTGAACGCGATCGGCAAGTTCGAACAGAAGCTGACGTACAACGGAATGGTCTCTCCCGAGACATACGACAACGCGCAGATCGTTTCTCTCCATACGTTTATCGAGCCGTTCCGGAGACTCGAAATGGGATTGAAATATGCTTTGAAGCTCGACGATGAAACCTCGTACGGATTGACTGCAAAAACGATGACCGACTTCTATCTTCTGCATGCGGAATACGACCTCAACTGGCACAATTTTGACGTCGCCGGCGAATACAGAGTTTTGAATCAGCATGATGCAAACGATGCAAAAGTCGGGTACAGCGCTGAACTCGGTTATGTTCTTTTACAAAACGTTCACGTTGCGGTCGGTTACAACTTTATCGGAAACAAGGACCGCGACCTGGTAGAATATACGTACTGGTCAAAGGGGCCGTACGTGACAATGGGAGTGAAATTCACTGAGAAAATCTTCAATGCTTTCTAAAACAATGCCGATCGCGGGAATAAAAAATTTGGATGTACGCGTGATTGCGGGATCAACTAAGGACCACCGTCCGAATGGGCGATTTCGACCGTTAGCTCTTTTGTTGAGCGGAATGCTTCTCCTTGCCAGCATATCACTCCGTGCACAAAGTATTGCGAACTACGCTCCGGTGACCCGTACGACCGGGATTATCTACTCGTCGGACTCGGCAACGGGGAATGCCTTCCCGGCTTGGAGGAACAATACTGCAGGCAATTCAAATCAGGACGATAACCGGAGCTATCCTGTCAACATCGGCTTTGATTTTTGGTATGACGGCGTCCGCTATACCCAATTCAGCGCATCAACAAACGGTTTTATGGACCTGTCTTCGGCGACATTTGACGGAGGTCCAGCTTCCCGTCCGTACGGCCCATATGACGCGGACTTGAGCACTAATTCACAATCCGGAGGAACGGTCCTCGGTATCGCCCCTCTCTATTATGATCTCACAACTCAGGGGGAAGTCGACCCGCTCGGAAACAGCATTAAATACCTTACGACCGGGACCGCTCCCAACAGAGTGTTGACGGTCGAATGGCTCAACATGTCCGAGTGGCCTAATCACAGCTCGAATACGAATTTTCAGGTGAAGCTGTTCGAATCGACCGGAGTCATAGAATTCCTGTACGGGTCGATGAGCCCCGGTAGCGGCTTCACCTGGTCATACACCCTCGGTATCAACGGCCCAAGTTTGAGCAACACGCCGGCGGCATCGGAATTACTGATTCAACAAACCCAGAACACGACGACGTTCAATAACACTGTTCAAAACAGCCTGGCGACTCTCCCAGCTTCGTATTCTATGCTCACGTTCACCCCGCCGACGCCGGCCGATCCGACCAACCTCACATTCACGAGCGTGCAGCTTACGTCGATGAATTTGAATTGGACGGACAATGCCAACAACGAAGTCGGATACGTGATCTATCGCTCCGATGACGGCGGTGCGACGTATAACTTTATCCACCAACTTGCTGCAAACTCCACATCATCGACGGAGACAGGCCTGCTTGCGGGGACGACGTATTACTGGAAAGTGTACGCCGTAACGGAGGGGAGACTCAGTAACGCGCTGGCAGGAAGTCAGACGACCAGCCCGGCGCCGAATGTGATCTCGGCGCAGACCGGTCCGTGGAATACCGGATCGACATGGATTGGCGGCATCGTGCCGGCGTCAACCGCAAATGTGATCATCGCCGATAATACGACAGTCACACTTGACGGCAGCAACACGGCGAACAGCGTAACTGTCGGACAAGGAGGCAGCGGCGCCACATTGATTATCGGCAACAGTGCGACAGCGCGGGCGCTGACGGTCAACGGTTCGATCACGGTCAATTCGGGGGCTTCCCTCGCCGTGAACAGCGCTTTTTCGCAAACTGCACATCAAATCAATGTCTCGGGAGACATCCTGAACTCCGGAACATTCAATATGGAAACAGGCCCGGCGAGCCGGTGCGTCGTTGTGTTCAACAGGAACGGCGCTCAAAATATTGAGGGGGGAGGGACGACCCGCTTCGGAAAGATCACGCTGAATATGGGTTCATCAAGCTCGAATATTCTCGACGTTTCGGCCACGAATTTCGTGGACACTGTTGCAAACTTTTTGACGTTGTCGAACGGAACATTCAGGCTTTCAACGGGAGCTACCATCACTCCATTCCAGGGAAATGTCGCGATTCCGATGTCGGCGGGGTTATGGCTCTACAGCAATTCGCCGGCGGTGACGATCCAGGACAGCCTCATCGTCGCCGGTTCGCTGCGCGTCAGCAGCGGTACATTGACGATCGGCAACGCAGCGGATGCACGGCTGATGTCCGACGGCGGTACGTTTACGATCGAGGGAGGTACGTTAAACATTGCCGGAAGGTTTGCTCCCTATAATGGCTTCACGACGACAAGCTTTACGATGTCCGGCGGGGTGTTGAATGTCCCGACCATCGGATCGACCAGCACAACGGATGCGCCGTTCTCGATGACCGTCGCAGGCTCGTATTTCGAGATGACCGGCGGAACGATCATCATCAAACACTCCGGCGGCTCGCACCTTGGGTTCCTCAACACGGGGGGGTCGACGTATTCAGTGACCGGCGGTACCCTCCAGATCGGGGATGCTTCAACGTCGAGCAGCGATACCATTGCTGTGAAAACTATTTCCCCCGTCTACAATTTGCTTGCTGCAGGAACAACGCCAACGGTGACCGCGAGGCTTGACACTTCGCTGACCGTGAAAAATAATATCACCATCAATTTGGGAAACTCCCTAAACGCCAACACCTTCAACATCAGCGTTGCCGGTCTATGGAGCGATGCCGGAACGTTCGCCCCTTCGACCGCCGCGGCGATTTTTAACGGAACATCTGCCCAGACCATCAGCAAGACATCGAGCGCGGAAACCTTCAATAAGCTGACGATAAACAATTCTGCTTCCGTGTCCCTCGCAGCAAGCACGAACGCGACGGTCGCAGATTCTTTCCAGATCTTGCAGGGGACATTTGCGGTCGCCTCAAACACGCTGACGCTGAACGGCGGCGTCGCCAGCAGCGGCACGCTGACGTCCAACGCCGCCGGAACTGTTTCCTATAACAAAAGCTCGGCCGGACAATCGGTGATCGCAGCGAATTACGGGAACCTGATATTCAGCAATTTTACAAAAACGCTTCCATCCAGCGGAACTGTTGGGATCGCCAGCGCTTTTACACCCGGTACTGCCGCAGGGCATACAATTACCGGAAGCACGGTGGATTTCAACGGCTCGGGTGCGCAAACCATACCATGGTTCCTGTTCAATAATCTGAACGTCAGCACCAGCGGGACCAAAACACTGTCTGTGTCGACCGCAGATACCGTCTTAGGAAACTTCACGATCAATTCCGGAGCGATATTTGCCGACGGCGGTTTCAGTCTTCGGGTAGCTAAGAATGTTACAAACAATAATGCGCATACGGGATCCGGCAATATCACTCTCATTGCGGGGTCCGCTGCACATTCGTTGTCAGGGACGGGAACTTATACCAACCTAATCCTCAATGATGCAAACGGCGCGACGCTCTCGAATAACCTGACGGTGAACGGAGTATTGACGTTTACAAACGGCATCATCACCACTTCCGCCGTGGATACGGTAATCATTTCGGCCGGAGCGAGCGTCAGCAGGACAAGCGGCCATGTCAACGGCAATCTCGAAAAGAATTTTTCGACGGGAAGTAATGTCCTTCGTTTGTTCGAGATCGGCGACGCTGCGACTTTCGCTCCGGACACAATTACTTTTGCCTCGGTGACCGCTGCCGGTAATCTTACCTGTTCGGTCACGGCGGGGGATAATCCCACAATAGCGAGTTCCGGCGTCGACCCGAATCACAGCGTGAACCGGTATTGGACGATCTCGAACAACGGCATCGCGTTCACGACCTACAAGGCGACATTCGATTTCACGGCGGGCGATATCGATGCGGGCTCTACAACGGGAACGTTTATTGTCGGAAAACTCGACGCAGCGTGGAGCCTCACCGGGGTCGGGACGAGAACGGGGACGTCCACTCAAGCAACAGGGATGAACAGCATCTATGCGTCAGGATCATCTTTTGTAATAGGAAACGTCGCCACGACGGCAACGAACTCCTACAGGTCGGTTGCAACGGGAAACTGGAATGCCACAGCAACATGGCAGAGATATAATGGTACTTCTTGGGTTGCCGCTGCCGCTGTACCGGACAGTACCGTTCAATCGATAGAACTGCAAAGCCCGTACACGGTCACGATGACGGCGAGCACGAATGCGGATCAGTTGCAGATCGATGCCGGCGCGACGCTGGTGATCAACAGCGGCCAAACGTTCACACTGCATGACGGGGCTGGCACAGACCTTACGACCCTCGGAACGCTGACAAACTCCGGAACCATTACACAGGGAACGGCGACGATCACCGTGGCCAGCGGCGGCGTGTACACGCACAACACCAACAGCACAGCGAATATCAAAGCCACCTGGGATCCAAATTCCACCTGCCAATTCACAGGAGTTACGAACGGTACTCCGGCAAATTTTGCACAGACCTTCGGACACTTCACCTGGAATTGTGCGAGTCAAACTGCAACGATCAGCATAGCGGGGGTTCTGACGACGATCGCAGGCAATTTTACTATGACGTCAACTGGAACGGGCGAGCTGGATCTTGCTGCCACACAGAGTCAGACCACAACGATCGGAGGAAATTATTCCCAAACCGGGGGCACTTTCGGGCTCTCTACCGGGAACGGGGCCCCGACGGTTAGCATCGCAGGAAATTTCTCGATGAGCGGCGGTACTCTCCGGATGAAGGGAACGGCGGCTGGCGGTAATTTTAGCGGCGTGTCGACGATGAACGTGGGCGGGAATTTTTCCTTCACTTCCGGAACGATCAGCAGAAAGTCAACGAACACGGGCGGCAAAGGATTGATCGTTTTTAATGGGACCGGTATACAGAGCTATACCTCAGGCGGAACGATCGCAACCACCGACAGCATTGGGTTTACCGTCAACAGCGGCGCTACGCTTTATGTCGGCACAAGCAGCATTATCGGAGGAGGGACCTTTACACTATCGAGCGGCGCGGTTCTCGGAATTGGTTCGACCAATGGGATAACTGCGAGCGGAGCGACCGGCAACGTCCAGACGACCGGCAGAGCATACAACACGGGAGCCAGCTACGTCTACAACGGTTCATCCCTACAAAGCACCGGCAATGGTCTCCCCGCCACCGTGAATAAGCTGACGATCAATAATGGGGCGGGCGTCAACCTGACCAACGCGACTCAGACCGACTCGCTGTATTTGACGTCCGGTACGTTCAACGTTAATGCCGCTGTGACCCTTACGATCAACAATCTTGTCGTCGTCGGGGCCGGATCGCTCACAAGCGCGGCAACGGGGACGGTGAATTATAGCAAGCCATCAAACGGCCAAAGCTTGATCATCGGCAGTTACGGAAATCTGACGTTCAGTAATTTTTCAAAGATATTTCCATCCTCTGGGACTCTCTCCATTGCCGGAACATTTACTCAAGGGACGGGAACGGGACACGTGGTTGCCGGCAGCACCGTGGCGTTTAACGGAACATCAAGCCAGGTGATCCCGGCGTTCGCATTCAATAACCTGACAACGAGCGGGAGTTGGAAGGGGCTGGGCGGAGCTGTGTCGGTCGCGGGCAATTTGACCATCACGTCGGGGGTCCTCTCGGACAGCAGCTTCATTCTTACTGTGAACGGAAACATCGCGAATAGTGCCGTTCACAAGAGTGGATCGGGGGAGATCTATTTGAGCGGCGGCGCGTCCGCGCACGTAGTATCGGGCGGCGGGACATTCGCGAATGTGGAACTGAATGACGGATATGGGATCACGACATCAGGAAATCTGAATGTCGGCGGCACGCTGACGCTGACACGCGGCATTATTACTACGGCTGCCGACTCCGTGGTGATCGTTTCCGGCGGAGCCGTCAGCCGGGCAGTCACCGGTCTGCCGAGGCATGTGTACGGGAATCTGAAAATGTATGTTGCGACAGGGTCTCCCGTCACGCTGACCATGCATGTCGGCGATGCTTCCACGTACGCGCCGATCGGACTGACGTTTGCCTCCGTTTCAGCTGCAGGGTACATCGTCGCATCCACGGTCGGCAGCGAACATCCAGCATTAAAGATTTCGGGCATTGATCAAACAAGCGATGCAAACCGGTACTGGACGATCGCCGATCTGGGAACGACCTTCACAACGTATGCTCTTACACTCAACTTCGCATCGTCAGACCTCGACCCGACGGCAAACACAAGCTACTTCTTTATTCGAAGATACAGTTCGCCTCTCTGGTACGGTACAAATACTTCTGCCAGAACGTCTTCAAGCACTCAATCAGTCGGGCTGGGACCGACAGACTTCGGCGATTTCGCTGTGGGCCAGGTCCAAGGATATTTCCGCTGGACGGGGATCGGCGGGGACACGAAATGGAGCACCGCGGCAAACTGGAGCCTGAACAGCGTGCCCACATCGATGAACGATGTGGTGCTCGATACTACTGCGATCATTAACAGCGTCACTGCAACCGACTCGTGCCGAAGTTTAACGATATCGAACAGCGGAATTCAACTCTCGGTGACCACAGGAACGCTGACCGTGGCCGGCAATTTGTCAATGTCCGCGGGAAGTCTTTTTACGCAAACCGCCTTTCCGTCGATTACGGGTACGATATCGTTGACGGGGGGAAAGGTGGGTTTCAACGGAACGGGCGCGCAAACGATCCCTGCGTACAGTTATTATGACCTCTCGACAAGCGGCGCCCATACGACCAACAATCTAACCCTGGCCCCCGGGACAATTTCGGTTGCCGACAGCTTTACAAATTCAGCGACGTTCACGACAGGCTCATGGGTCAATACCGGAAATACGTTCATATACAACGGCTCGGCAGCTCAGCTCGTTGGAGCGATCATGTACAACAATCTTTCGATCATCAACGCACGCGGTTCAAACAATATCACGTTCTCGGCTTCGGACACGGTTCATATCGCGGGAACGTTAACGGCCTCTGCAACCTTCAGCAGCAATTATGGGTACGTCCTTACAGGTACAATTTTCGACTACAACGGCGCCGGATCGCAGACCGTCCCATGCATGGCCTACAACTCGCTTCGCATCAGCGGCGCGCGGAGCACAAACACATTGACCCTTTCTTCAACGGACACAATTCATGTTGCAGGCACATTCAGCCCGGCTGCGACCTTCTCCGGCACCGGGGGCTATCAATCCGCCGGAACGGTCTTCGAATATAACGGTGCGGCGGCGCAGAATATCGCCGCATTTACCTATAACAATCTCGTATTGACGAACGGCGGCGCTTCGGCAAAAACATTCACGGGAACAGACAGCGTCAAGGGAAATCTGGTCATTAACAACGGCGCGACCGGGGCGGGGGGAACCGGAACGGTTGTTCTCTTCGGGAATTGGACAAATAACGGATCGTTCACCCCATCGAACTCTGTTGTGGAATTTGGGGGCGTTCCTTCGGCGGCGATCAGCGGTGCAACGGCCTTCTCCACATTGAACGTCAATAAACATGATTCTGCAACCGCTGTCACGTTGAATAACAACATAAATGTCGGTACCTTGAACATGTTGTATGGCACGATGCAGACCGGAGCAAATTCCGTGACAATAACAACGGCCAGAACGGGGAACGGACTTGTTCTGGGTACCGTTACGCGGACACAGGCCTTTGCATTGTCGACCGCGTATGCATTTGAAGGACCAAATACGTTGATTACATTTACAGCCGGCTCGGTTCCTAGTTCTGTGACCGTGACAGTTTCCCAGACAGCTCCGTCAAATACGATCATGATGCCGGTGAACCGGTCGGTGACTATTTCAAACACCGGCGGAAGTTTTACCGCAACCGTTCGTCTGCATTATGAAAATATTGAAACGAACAGCCTCGACGAGACATTGTTGAAATTGTGGGAATACACGGGCGGTGCATGGGTGAATATGGGAGGCACGAGCCATGACTCCGTTAACAATTATGTCGAAACAACGGGGATCACGTCTTTCAGCCCTTCCTGGGCCATCGGGGCGAGCGCTTCTTCGAAAACGTTCGTTGACCTGAGCGGGGGAGGTCCGAAAGTCGGCGATACGCTTGCCTATACTGTCACTGTTTTCAACCCATACAAAATTACCAAGTCGAGCGTTACCGTCAGCGATCCGCTGCCGGCGAATTTCATTCTCGTCCCCGGGAGCATCAGCAACAGCGGCTCCGTGTCCGGACAGGTGCTGACGGGAAAGAACCTTGAAGGGGGTACGATCACATGGCCGGCGTTTTCGCTTGCAGGCGACGGATCTCTTACGAGGACATTCCGGGTCTGTTCTGATTCTACTATCGGTTCCTCGCAGACGATCACCAATACGGCACAGATCAACTATGGAGGAAGCGCGAGTGAATACGTTTCAGTCCCGGTGACGATCGCGAACCTCCCAAATCTCGCGATTGCTAATTCCGTGAACAACCCGAACCCGATCCCGGGAAACGTTCTGACCTACACGATATCGATAAAGAACAATGGAACGGCGAACGCGACAAACATAACGCTGAACACCGCCGTCCCGGCCAACACGACATTTAATGCCAATGCATATGGTGCCGGCATGGGGGTGCAGGTGAACGGAGTGGCGATGACAAACGCGGCAGACGCCGACGCCGTCACGGTAAGCGGCACGTCGATCACGGTAACGATCGCATCTATTGCTGCCGGTGCAACGACTCAGATAGTTTATCAAACGACCGTCAATTAGGAACTTTTCTCAATTTTTCAGGAGTGACGCCATGAAGTATATTCTTTCTTTTATCGCAGCATTGTTCCTTGTGATTTCTGAATCGCAGCTCCAGGCTCAGACATCGCAATTGAAAATGGGAGACTACACGATCACCGCCGCTGTTTCTCCAAAAAAGGAGGCGGGAGCCGTCGCTTTTGTGAGCGCGGCCTTCCCGAAAGCGGCCAAAGGGATGAAAGGGTTTGGCTTCTTTTATGCCCGGAATGAAAACGCCCTGTCCGACGTCGTCCTTGAAATTGCCGATGCGGGAACAAAGACGATCATAAAAAATATCACGGCTTCGGACCTTGCCGGAGCTTCGAAGACCGAGACGCAAAACAAAGGGGGGAGAAACGTCGCGACGTACCAATTCGGCGCCGGCGCCGACGGGTTAGAATTGCAGGTCTCTACCGAGCTGGTCAACGACGACACTGCACCTCTCGGAAAGAAAGTTGTTATCACCTACAAAGTGAGGCTTGCGAAAGATTCCCAGGTGAATGCCGTACTTCGTTTGAAGACCGACGGCAGCGCCCAGAAGGTCGGCACCGCCGGATTTTCTGCGAGCAGAATGGAAAACGGTTCCGCAACCTATCCTGCGATCATCATGACCTCCTTGAATCCTGTCAACGTCGATGTCGCTCCCCGTTCGGGGGACATTCAACAGGTCTCTGTCCAGACAATGAACGTTGCTTCGAAAGCCAAAACATGGGCGACGCTGTTTTCATTCGAGGCGGTCGGCACAACTGTGAACGATGCCGGCAAAGCTTCGGAACAAGCGGCCAGGATCGCATCGAGAATCGAGTCGAAAGAAGCGAAGCCTGACCTCGTTATCTTTAATACGGCATCTCCTATCAATACCGTTCCGGGAGATACTGTCACGTACACTATTTCCTATTGTAACATCGGCAATGCGCTGGCGCAGGACGCTGAAATTACGAATCCGGTGGCCGACGGCGTCACCCTGATCGAGAAGTCCGTAGAATCAAAGGATGCTGTGGTCACCATCGACCGTAAACCGGCAACCTCTGCCGATGCTGGCGCCCCGTCGCTGGTCCGTTGGAAGATCACAAAGAAAATCATGCCTGGAGAGGAAGGGACGCTGACAATGAAGGTCGTCGTCCGATAAGTCGATGAAAAAAGGTTCATTATATCGAGTGTTGATTGTGGAAAATCCTGTCATGAAGTCGGCACGGCTATGGCTTGCCGCGGCCGTTCTCCTTGCGTTCAGTGCCACGACTACTTTTGCATCGGGGACGCCGGCGGGGACCGTTATCACAAGCAGAGTGAAAGTGACCTACACCGACATATCCGGTGTCACCGCCGACAGCGCCTTTTCCAACTTCGTATCCGTAACGGTTGCGCAGGTCGCCGCCGTGAACGTCACGCCGCCGAACGGAGCAGTCACTACCTCCTCCGACAGCGTGAACGCCGATTATGCGCTGACAGTGACCAACTCAGGAAACGGAACGGATAAATTTGCTCTTTCGAAGATCTCGTCGAAAGGATGGACGGTTCTATTCTACAAAGACCTCAACGGCAACGGGCTTCTTGATGCCGCCGAGCTAGCAGCCGGCGCGATTGCGGCGACCGATTCTGTCAAGGAGGATTCGACATTTAAGATCATTGCAAGGGTCGTTGTTCCCAGGAATTCCGCGTTGAATAATCAGATCGACACAACGACGGCCACTGCCACGTCGCAATTCAGCAATTCGAAGAGCGCCGGCAGCATTCTGATGACAAGCGTTCACACGGTGAATTTCAGCAATATCGGAAACGGCTTGACTGTCGACAACGCAACCCCGGCTCCCGGACAGAATGTGACATACACTTTTACGTTTACAAACAACGGTTCGGTCCCGGCGACAGGTGTCAGCCTGTCCGACCTGCTTACCGGTTTTACCTTTGTCTCAGCAACAAGCTCGCAAGGGAGTTTTAATTCGACCGCTAATCCCGTTCTTTGGAGCATCGGTACCGTAAACGTCGGCGCTTCCGTGTCAGTAACGATCACGTTAAACGTCCCCCTCAGCACGACCAGCGGGACAGTACTGAATAATATCGTCAGCGCCACCTATACCGCCGGTACAAATACCTTCATCGTCTCGAGCAACGGCCGTTCAATTACGGTCGGCACGGCTTACGGCGTGTCTATCTCTCCGGACAGCGCAGCCAACTCGAAGGAACCGCAAGACTCAGTGAAATATTATTTCACCGTCAGGAACACGGGCGCACTAAAAGATGTCATCGAATTGTCGGCAGCATCGTCAGAGCCCCTCGCATGGACCTTCATCAAGGATGTCAACAACAATCACCTCCTCGACGGAGCTGACGTGCCCTTGACCAATACCAACGGGAAAGCCGGAGTTGACGTAGATTCTGTTGCCTCGGGAGACAGCGTTCACGTTTTTGCCCTTGCGATCCTTCCGATGGTTCAGTTCGATCAAACAAAAGACGTTACGACGATCACGGCGACGTCGTCCGCGAATTCATCAAAATTCCAGTCCATGGTAGCGACAACCACGACGAACATTCCGGTGTTGACGGTCGCCATTTCCGTCTCGCCGCTCCCCAGCCAGCCGCAGCCGCCGGGAGGCGTGCTGACGTACACGATCTCGTATGCAAACAACGGACACGCCGATATTGACACTTCATACACTGTTGCGGCACGAATTCCGGACAGTACATCGTACGTTCCGGGAAGCGTGAAGTTGGGGGCGCTTTCGCTCCCCGATTCAGCGGCGATCCAGAATGGTACGGTGTCGATAAAAACGGCAGGCTTAAAACAATCGACAAACGGCACGGTACAATTCAAGGTGAAAATTAAATAAGCATGATTGAGATGTTCATACCGCGACTAAAAAAATATCTAGAGGACTTTCACCGAAGCGCCCCTCTCATGATGCTCGTGCTGATCGGGCTATCGTTTGTAGCAGGGAATGTTGCGCAGGCGCAGACTGCGGGAGGAACCCAGATTTCCGTTCAGGCGGTCGGAAAATATACGTACAAAACTGTACCGTTCAATGTTGCCAGCCCCACTGTCACCGTTACGGTGGGAAGTCTGCCTAACTTCGAGATTCATTACTCGCTGAAAGACTCCAACGTCGTGTACAAAGACATCGCCAATGTATGGATCGTATTCACGAATATCGGCAATGCTTCGGCAGACACGGTAACGATCCAAAGCACGCTCCCCCCGTCGGGAACGAATGTTGTGGGCATTTCGAACAACGGCACGCTCAGCGGCAATGTGATTTCCTGGAGGGAGTTCAATGTCGCCTCGGCGAAGCGTGATTCGTTCCTGGTTCAGCTGAAAATCGACACGACAACTGCCGGGCAAGCGGTCCTTCCGATGAGTTCGATCTTGACGTGGCAGGGAAAATCGGTCGGCGCATCGCAAGACCTCATTGTCGGCAATTTCGCCAGATTGATCTTGACAAATTCGACTTCGCTGATGTATGTCGGCTCAGGGCGCCAGCTTGATTACCAGCTGCAAGTGTCGAACACGGGCAATGTTAAATCCGATTCCACGATCCTGATCGACACGATTTCATCGAACGGCACATATGCCGGCGCGAGCATCACGCCGACCAGCATCAGCGCGAACAAGAGGGTAGTACAATGGAACCTTGGAACGCTTCCGGCGGTGACAGGAGCGCAAAATATTCGTTTGACAGTTCAAGTCGCCCCCAATCTTGCTATGAGTTTACTGAAGAACGATGCGAACGTTCACTCAACGGCCGTTGCTTCGGTAACGGCTCCTGAAGTCGTTACGACGATCGTTCCAGTCCGTCCAGCCGCGATGAATTTGACGTTGTCGGAAAAGAATGTTTGGGGGAGTGCAAACCGTGACAGTTCCGATATCGTCGCCGCGGTTTCCGATTCGCTTGGCAACCCGATCCCGGACGGCATCCCGGTCACGTTCACCACGACGCTCGGTTTTTTTGACAATGGCACTAGATCGATAACAGCAGTTACCAGCGGAGGAAGCGCCAGCACGTATCTTGTTTCCGAAGATGTCAACAATGTTGTGAAGCACGGCGTCATTACCGCCATTGCCGGGGTGGTTCAGTCGGGCACGCTGAGCGGGACGATCCCGGTCACGATGTATCCCGGGGCAGTGACAGGCATCGTTCGCGCCTATACTCGCGTAGGATCGGGCATGCAGCAGCTTCCTTATAAAGGAGCGATCGCCGAAGTCTTCGACAATGTCCCCCAATTGGTGGGAAGCGACACCACAGGGAGCGACGGAGTGTTCTTTATTCCTTTGAATAAGGAAGTGATGATGTACACGCTCAAGATCTTTGTCATCGATGAGTTCGGAGACACCTTGTCCGCGTCATCCGGCATGTCGTCCGATACGCTGTTTGACCGCAAGGCAGTGAAGATCCTGAACACTATTGCTGGAAGGCTCCAGTATTCGAACGTCAATTCGCCGATCTCCGTTCAAGGGGTCGATGTCTTTCTTGATTCACTGTCGGCTTCCTCCTCCGGCAGGCCGGGAACGAAGAAAGTTCAGGGTATCTCATCGCCGTTCGTTTACAGCCGCATCCGGTCGACAACAACCGATGCTCTTGGAAGATTTAAATTCGAAAATCTTGAGCCGGCTGTTTATCAGGTGAGCGTAGATACTGTGAGATTTCCGAATTATTCGGGCACGACGGTCATTTACGACACTTCAGGGGGGACGTTCACCATCAATCTCAATATTCTTGTCCGACCGACGGTGACCGTGGCGCTTTCAGTGTCAACGCAGCCGACCGCTCCCGCCGGTGATACAATCAGGTATGTCATCAGGTATCAAAACCTCGGCAACATCTTCCACTCCAACGTGGTACTCACCGATACGCTGCCGAAGTATACGTCATTGATCTCTGGCGTGAAGGGACCTTTCAAGACGCTCTCATACGATACGACACAGCGGATCGTCAAATGGACGATGGACAGCCTTGCCGTTGGAACATCGGACTCGGTCTCGCTGAATGTGTCGATCGCAAAGAACGTCCCCGACAGCACGGTCATCATGAACCGTCCCTGGTTCAGCTCAAACCAGATAACGGGGCAAAGCAGCCAGGCCCTGACTGTGGTTCATTCGGCTCCGCTTATGTCGATGCAGAACTTCGTCCTTCAGAACAAGGACAGCGTTGTTGCGGGGGACAGCGTTCAATTTGAGATTTGGTACCGCAATGCGGGGACGGATTCTCTTCGTTCGGTCAAGATCGTCGATTCCGTTTTTAATGCAGGCCGAAGCGTTCTGCGCTATAATCACTGGACTGCAAATAGACCGGGAAATGATACGACGGTGGTTGACAGCGTTATTGTCTGGAACGTCGGCAGCATTCCCCCAGGAAAGGTCGATTCACTCATTCTTTCCCTGCGTACCGATTACACCCTTCCAACAGGGAAGAAGATCCAAACATCGGCGTCCATTTTAAAGAACGGAGTCACGGTAACCAGCGCGTCTGCTTCGGTCGTTCTCAAGGTCAACACGCAATTTTCCACCTATCTTCAGGTCCTGAAGTCCGCCGACAAAACCGTCGCGGAGATCGGTGATGTGGTCACGTATCAGGTCGCGATCACGAACAACAGTCCAACCCTTATGAAGGGGCTGACCATCATCGATCAGCTGCCTCACGCGTTCAAGTATTACGCCAGGTCGGCGAGATACAACGGCGTTCCTGTTGAACCCCAGGCCTTGTCGAACAATACCATTCTGCAGTGGACGCTTGCATCTGCCTCTCGCGATACGTTGAAAGCCGGCGCAACCTCGATCCTTGTCTATCAGTTGGTGCTCGGAGCGGATGCGATGGAAAGCCAGGGGCTGAACACGGTGTATGCGACTGCCAAAGACACTGTCGGGACGATCTTTGTCGCGGCCCCTTCGCAAAAACAGATCACCGTCCAGCCGGGAGTCTTTACGGAAAAAGGCCTGATCATTGGGAAGGTCTTTTATGATGATGACCGAGATTCATACCAAAGCGAAGGGGAAGCCGGTATCAAGGGAGTCGAGCTGTGGATGGAGGATGGAACGCGGGTTGTGACGGGCGATGACGGCAAATTCTCTCTTCCGGAGGTTAAACCCGGGCAGCACGTGCTGCGCGTCAATGAACGTTCGCTCCCCCCAAGAACGGAACTGCTGAAAGGCGGACGGGACTTTGCCGGCGATGCCAGCTCGCGGTTTGTGCGTGTGACCGAAAGCGGGATCGCTCGTGCAAACTTTTTTGTAAAACGGGTCCTGAAGGATAGCATCAGACAGAAGGTCGGGAAAGTAGGGAAGACTGCGGCCTTGCGGAGCGGCTCACCGCGGAATCTCTATATGCGCAGCGGTGAAGCGGGAGGCAAATCAAACCTCGTTCAATTCAGCGTCCATATCAATTATTCGGGCGGCACGTGGCTGCAGCGGATACAGGTGTTCGACGATCTTCCCGCCGGATTCAGCTATGTTGAGGGATCAGCCGCGTTCAACGGGAGAAAAGTCTCTCCGGCCGTATCCGGTAATCATCTGACGTGGACGTTGGGAAGAGGCTCCTCGCTGTTTGATGGTACGCTTCAATACAGTGTCGAGGTCGCGCGGTCGGGCGCTCAACAATCCAGCCTCGAATCCCGTTCGCTCGTGGAATTGATGACCTCGGACAGCGTGATGATCCAAACCGACACGCTCAAAACGCTGACCAAAGTTGAAAGGATCCCGTTTGTCGAATCGTCATACCCCATCGAGTCGTTAATGTTCGCCCCCGGAGAATCGGCGCTGCGGAAAGACGCATTGAAGATTTTCCAGCCGATCATCAACATCATCAAGAAATATCACTTTGCCGATATCATCGTCGTGGGATATCCCGACATGCCGGTCAAACAGGGGACGGTAGTCTCGGGCTTGCAGAAACTTGCCGAAGAGCGGGCGAGCGTGGCGGTCGATTTTCTGTCCAGACGGATCAAGCTTGACTCGATTCGCATTACTCCGTGCAGCGTCTTCCGCTGTGATACGAGCAAGGATCCGATGACAGCGATGAAAGAACATTCGAGAGGGACAACGAAACCGCACGACCTGGAGATCCGCGTGCAGAATTATTTTACCAACGGACTCGTGCTGCGCGACACCGGATCAAGCCAGTCTCAGATCTCGCTCGTGACGACCCTTCCGCATTCGGAAAGAGATTTCAGCGATTCGGTCTACGTGGTCCCCGGGGACGATCTTGTCTTTAAGTACGATCTTTTTTCGAACCCATCGGCCGCGCTGATGGACGCAAGGATCGTCGATTCAACTGCGAAAGATTTCTCCTTTACGAGCGGGGCGTTTACCCTGAACCAGATTCCGATCATTTCGGGTGCGCAGTTCAACGGCGTCTATTCTTCGTCTGTAACACAGCTGATCAAAAAAGGGAAGAATGTAATGGAATTTGCGGTCAGCGTCCCGTTCGACGAGCAAAACGTCCGCCTCAGTCATAGCCTTTATTACCGGAGAATGAATGCGTTCGGCGAAACATCCGTCGAACGCTCAAATGTGGTCACCCTCTACGTAAAAGGCATCAATCTTTCGTTGCTTGAAAATGCTGTGAAACGAGAAAGAGAATTGGCTGGAAAAGAGGGAACGCCCAAGGCAACGACCGCTAACTAGCGTTGGGCTTTTCATTGACCATTCTTTCTGATGAGAGAGCTGTGGTCAGAGATCCTTCTGCTCGCAAAAGTTGCCCCACGCCCTATGGGTGAAACTGTAGTGCGATCCTCGAACCCGTGGTTCCCGGCCCGGGACCTCCTGCTCTCCCCGTTTTCATTGGCTCGAAAAGAACGGAATAAAATCTTTGCCGAGACTGTCTAATTAGTTGGAAAATGACCTGAAAAAGAAGCCTGACGAAGAGCTGCTGCAACGCTCGCGCAAAGGCGATGCCGGCGCGTTCAAGGAACTGGTGAGGCGTTACGAGGCGAAAGTCGCGGCAACAGTGATAGGCATGGTCGGGCGGAATGACGAGGCGGATGATATCGGGCAGGAGACGTTTATCCGGTTCTACAATGCCCTCAACAGCTTTCGAGGCGATTCTTCGATAGGCACCTACATCACCCGCATTGCAATGAACTTGTCGTTGAACGCGCTGCGGCGGCGCGAACGGCGAAGGTTTCTGTTTAAGAGCATTGATACTGAAAACGAATTACAGGAGCCGGCCGCTGAGAACGGGGCCGGCCGTTTTGAACAAAGTGAAATTCTCCGCTCGGCGATGCAGCGGCTTTCTCCGAAGTATCGCGCTGTCGTCACGCTGCGGCTGGCGCAGGGATATTCGACTGAGGAAACGGCCCGCATGCTGCGGATTCCCGTCGGCACGGTGCTCTCACGTTTACAGCGGGCGCAGAAGAAGTTACAAACCCTTTTACGGGCATATAAGGAGGATTTTTGATGGACCCAAATCTCTACAATTTGCTCCTTCGTTCGTTCGATTCAAAGCTTCGCGAATCGGACCAACGCCGTCTCGATGACGGTCTTGCTTCGTCGGAAGACCTCCGTCGGGCGAGAAATGACATTGCCACGCTTCGCCGCCGGCTGGGGGAAATGAAAGAACCCTCGTTCAAACCGTTCTTTGCAGAACGGGTTGTGCAACGTCTCGGCCGAGTTGAATCGTCGTTGATGGAACAGTATCTCTCGGTGTTCCGCAGCGTGGCGATCGGAGCCGCCGTCCTTGTGATCATTTGCGGCGCCTATAACATCAGCAGGGACAATTCCGTCTCATTCGACTCTGCCCTCGGGTTTCCGCATCAAACGCTTGAACAAATCCTCGCCTTGGAGCCGCCGCTCGAATGACCGCCAAACTCAAAGTGACGGGGATTATTGTCGCGACGTTGATCATCGGGATCGTTCTCGGCTTTGTCGGCCGCGGCGCGTTGATGAAACATCATCGGAGAAAGAACGATGCGGTTGAACGGACTGAATTTTTCCTTTCCCGAGTCGGCGAAATTGTCCAGCCGGACTCCGCGCAAAAGCCAAAGGTGCAGGAAATTGCAAAGCGCACGGCTCAAAGGATCGAAATTCTCTTCGACCATCATCAGGCCGAAATGGCCGTGATCGTCGATTCGATGAAACGCGAGCTTGCCGGCGTTCTCCGCCCAGAACAGGAACAACGGCTGGAGCGGGAGCTCACGATGACGCAGCCGGGCGACAGCACGCATGAAAAGCTAGGAGTCTCGATGGCCTTTTCGTACGAGTATGCCGAATGGCTGCAGCGCGAACTGAACCTCGACAGCACGCAGACGGAAAACCTGCTGCTGTTGATCCGCTCGTCGCACGACAAAATTATGAAGGAGGCAAGACCGGGGATGGAAAACTCGCCGGCGGCGCGGAAACGGCGTGAAGAATTCCTCGAAGAGACGAACAAAAAAATTGAATCACTGCTGAACGAAAAGCAGAAAGAGCAATTCCGTCAGCTGCAGCACGAACGGGACCGGTTCGTCGAGCACGAGTTGCGGGAAGAAGAAGATTAACTGCGGCAGGAAGCTGCAAGGGGAAAGATGGAGCGTTTCTTTAGGCGAGAAGCTGGATCAGCCCCTTGCTTTTTTCAAAATCCCCAATTAATTCTTGACCGACCTCGCCCGGAGCCCTCTGACCAAAGGAGGGCTCTGCGGCCTTCAGGATATTCCAACATGCATCATCCTCGATTGAAAATCCCTCCGGTTGTTCATTGATTCCGTGTCCCCACTGCTCGCACAAAAGGTCAGCAAATCGGACAACCGCGGTCAGTACAGGGTCGACTGTTGCTTCCGCGGCTTCGTGGTGGGATTGCATCACCTCGACAAATTCTGGGGGAATCGCCCATTTTGTCCCTAAATGCCCCCCGATCTCCGTGTGCGAGATGGCGAGCGTTTGCCTCTCAGCTTCAACGTCGCGCATTCCCAGCTCCTTGATCATCGAGCGGGTCACGCTGAGCGAATCCGGAAAATATTGGATCAGCACGAGCTTCCCCATGTCGTGAAGAAGGCCTGCCGTGAATTCCTTTTCCCCGGTTTTGAACTTGAAGCGTGAAGCGATGACCCTGGCCAATGCCGCTGTTGAGATCGAGTGCTTCCAGAGAGATTCGAGATTTCCCCACTGCTGCATGTTCAGAAAGATCAACCGCTGTTTCATATGATACGCTAAAAGCAGGCGGCTTGTCTCGTCCAGCCCGACCAGGGCGATAGCGCTCGTAACGTTCTTCACATATCCGCGAATTCCATAGTACGGCGCATTGGCTGCACGTAAGATGTTGGCGGTGAGCGCGGGGTCGGCTTCGATGAGGCGTGTGATCTTTCCCGTGGACACATCATCCTTGCTGAGCGCCGTCAGAATTTCCGTGATGACCGCCGGAAAGGGAACGATCTCGTTGATTTCATCTATTTCTGTACGGATGTCCCGCATAAACGGATTTCCGATGTAGGATTGAACATTGACCGAGTAAATGTATGAGGAATAGGGAGAATAATCAAGAAACAAATGCACCGATCAAGGGATCCGTTTTACGATCAGATGTTCGCTTACGCGGTTGTTCTCCGAACCGTTGACTATTCTGTGAAATAATTACATATTTCGCCGCTTTATAATTATCCGGTGAAAGTGAATCATGGGAAACATATGGAACAGAAATTAACTCTTACCTCTCTCGCAAAGCTGATCGATCATTCGCTCCTTCACCCGACGATGACGGATGCGGAGATCGCATCGGGCTGCAAGACGGCGGCGAAATACCATGTTGCAACAGTGTGCATCAAGCCATACGCGATCGAACAATGCAGAAAGCTGCTCGAGGGAAGCGGCGTGGGCATCTGCTCTGTCGTGACATTTCCCCACGGAAACAGCACAACTGCGATGAAGGTCGCTGAAACGAAGGAAGCGCTAGCTCTCGGGGCGACGGAAATCGATATGGTTGTCAACATCGGGAAAGTGCTGGGAGGCGATTGGAGTTATGTTTCTGAGGAGATCAAAGAAGTTAACGATACGGTGGTACAAGGGAAGGCTCTTCTCAAAGTGATTTTCGAGAATGATTATCTGAAGGATGAGCATATCATTAGACTCTGCGAGATATGCTCGGTGCATGATGTTGCATTCATAAAAACATCGACGGGATACGGGTTTGTGAAACAGCCGAATGGAATGTATGCATACAAAGGAGCCGTCGACCGTCATCTGAAGCTCATGAGAGAAACAAGTGCCGCCGGCGTTCAGGTAAAAGCAGCCGGGGGAGTTCGGACTCTTGACGATGTCCTTCGGGTCCGCTCGCTCGGCGTTACCCGTATCGGAGCCACTGCCACAGCGGAAATAATGGAAGAAGCCAGGAAGCGGGGAATACCATAAACTTGAAATCACGACGATGAAACATCCGCTGCTACTATTGATTTTCCTTTCATCTTTGTCTTTGATCGCGCAGGTCGAGTATGATCACGGAAAGCTTAAGGTCTCTTCCGGCGGTCATTATCTGCAGTGCGAAGACGGCACCCCCTTTTTTTGGCTGGGCGATACCGGATGGGAATTGTTTCACAGGCTCACACGAGAAGAGGCCGTCTTTTACCTGCAAACGAGAAAAGAACAAGGGTTCAATGTCATTCAAGCAGTGCTGCTGTCTGAGTTCGACGGTTTGAACACTCCCAACGCCTACGGAATGACGCCGCTCTTTAACAATGATCCCATGCGCCTGAATCTTGACACCACACGGCCGAATGGATATGGCTATTGGGACCACGTCGACTTCATTATCAACAAAGCCGCTGAACTCGGAATGTATATTGCTCTCCTTCCGTGTTGGGGAGAATACGTCATCCCTCGCGAAGGGCGAGCGATCATTAACACCGAAATTCAAGCCTACGCGTACGGCAACCTTGTCGGAAAGCGCTACAGTCGTCAGAAGAATATCATCTGGGTGCTCGGCGGAGATCGATTGCCGGACGAACGCGCCAACGGGATAGCGCTCGAACGGGCGTTGGCGAAGGGAATCGCGGATGGCGTGAACGGCGTCAATGACATCAACGGCACGACGGATTATTCCACGACGCTCATGACGTACCACTGTTTTGCTTCATCATCCATATGGTTTCAAAACGATCCATGGCTCGACATCAATATGTGGTCCTCTTTTCATTCCGACTACAGCATCACGCGTGCATTTGAACAATCGTACGCCGACTGGACGCTGCCCAACCCAAAACCGGAACTGAACGGGGAGCCTGCTTATGAGGAGCACCCTGTGAATTGGCTTGACCACAACGGTGAGTTCAACGCATACGATGTTCGTCAGATCGCGTACTGGTCCGTTTTTGCAGGCGCCTGCGGACACACCTATGGCTGCAATGCCGTATGGCAATTCTATGATTCGACGAGAGATCGGATAAATTTTGTACACACCCCATGGAGGCAGGCATTGAAGGATGAGGGGGCCTCGCAGCTAAAATTCTTAAAGGCCCTGATCGAATCGAGACCAATGCTCGAAAGAGTTCCCGACCAATCGCTCATTGTGAAAGGAGAAGGGGAGGGCTCCAACCATTGCGTCGGCACCAGAGGTCGCTCGTACTTCTTCGTGTATGTCCCGACCGGCTACACTCTAACGGTTCGTTTGGGAAGGATTTCGGGGGACTCAATTACGGCATGGTGGTTCAATCCAAGAAACGGTGAATCGACTGAAATCGGACAATACAAAAATTCCGGCGAAATTGAATTTACTCCGCCGGGCATCTCGAAAGAATTGCAATGGCTGAGAACCGGTCGGGGGTGCGATTGGATTTTAGTCGGGGACGATGTGAAGGCCGCCTTTGGAAAACCGGGGAATTTGCAGTAACAGTCTTGACAAACGCCTCGCGGCGCCGGTTCGCTTGACAGAATCGAAAATGAACTACGGAGTTGCCTTAAAGGGGGAGCCGAGGAATTTCTTGATGTGGCCGACGAACTCGCCGGCTCTTACAGGTTTCGTAAGGTATAGATCGGCTCCCGACGTTTTTGCTTCTTCTTTATCCGACTGACTCTGAAGGGCGCTCACCACGATGACCGGCGTTTTCTTCGTTCCTTCGTAACTCCTGATCTTTCGGCACATTTCGAACCCGTTCATGTCAGGCATAACGAGATCCACGACGATCAGGTCAGGGATTATCTCGCGGATTTTCTGCATTGCTTCCTGTCCGTTCGAAGCCGTCATCACGTCGTACCCCGCAAGGACAATGTCATGCTGCAAGACGGCTCTGGTCAGGCGCTCGTCATCCACGATCAGAATCTTCTTGCGTTGTTCTGTCTTCATCGAACGGTAAAAGAGGTTGTCGGTATTGCGCGAACATTGTGTTGCTGCACTTCAAAATGTATGGGGTTTCAATTGGAATGTCAACAGATTTAGCCTGGCAGCTGTTGTTACGATCTTAGATTCGAGCGATTGCCAAGGAGTTGATCGCTCCTCATCGGTGATTGAAGGCATCTATTTCTCGATGTCTTCACGCGAAAGACAAATGAGCGGCTCCGCCGCCCTGAGTGAGGGTGGGAGGGGGGATACAAATTCTAAGACAGTAATATTGCCCGTCTATTCCTTCCCGAATCCAACCTGATCTAAAAACAAATACCTTCCCCGATCGTAATCCGGAGTAACTTCGGGTTTCGGTTTAAGATGGATAATCCGGTAGTCGTCCTTTGTATACGCCGGCCACGTGGGCAGTCCCGGGCCGTTCGGGTCCCCGGATTTCGCAAAATTTGTCCAATAAGAAGACATGAGCTCGGAAACCTGATGGTCTTCGTCCCTCCACGTGAGATTCTTCGATGAAAGTACTCTGAAGACATATTCAATTTCCCATGCATGCGCTGCCCGGGGTTCGGATCCCGAAGCCGCACCGGCAGGAAGCGGCAGCGTTTGCTCGAACTTGTACCGGTACACCGGACTGCCGCCGGTGTTGAGGTGCGTTTCGATCCATTTCCAGGTAGAGTAACCAGTGGATTTATCCCCCATAAAATCCTGTGCCGCCCGCTTCGTTTGTGAATCCGTGACAGCCGGGTAAAGTTTGAGGAAAGTCTTCGCGTTTGTACCAAAGAGAGTGTCTGCATGCGCCGCATAATTCCCTACGGTCGGAGCGTCCTGCCCGAAATACGATCCATAGCTCCCTTCGTCCAGATTCCATCCGGCAAGGAGTGCAACATGGCTCTGACGTCCGGCTGCATAGATTGAAACGCAATCCTCCGGCAGGAAATAACCGTCAACGTCCGCCCTAAAGTTCTTTCTCGGGATTTTAAGAGCGGCGTCCAGTATCTGCTGTGCAGGGAGCGCCCGAAGTTGCGCAAGAGAGGATGTTCTGAATGCACCCTGCGTGAACGCCACTCCCGCTGTTTCAGCCTCTGCACGGGACCGCATCGGATTGAAGTGGTTGAAAAAAGCTCCGCTCTCCCCGATGGCGCGTTTGAAAAGCCCCTTTGCCAGGGGTGATGCGATCAAAGCGCAGACCGACGACGAGCCTGCAGACTCGCCGAAGATCGTTACATTGTCGGGATCGCCACCGAAGGCTGCAATATTTTTTCGAACCCATTGGAGAGCGGCCACCTGATCGAGCAATCCATAGTTGCCGGATGCATTATGCACCGATTCCTTTGCCAATTCCGGGAGTGCGAGGAATCCGAACACGCCAAGACGATAGTTGAAGCTGACCACCAATACACCTTTCTTGCACAGATTGCCTCCGTCCTGGCGCGGCTCGGAAGAAGAGCCTGCCGCAAATCCTCCCCCGTGAATCCATACCATCACTGGCAGTCTCTGGTGCGGATAATTTTCGGGGAGCCACAGATTCAGATAGAGACAGTCTTCGCTTGGCCCGTCATCGTGGAAGATCATATCATCCCAAATATGTCCTTGCATGGCCCGCTTCTGGTAGTTGACCGCTTTGAGCACCCCCTGCCAGGGTATCGGAGGCTGCGGTGGCTTCCACCGGAGCGAGTCGACCGGAGGGGCGGCATACGGAATACCTTTGAACGTACGGACCTTTCCGTCGGCACTGACGACTCCTTCGACAATGCCGTCGGAGATGCGCGTCTGCACGTGGCGCAATTCCTGGCTATATAAATAATTCACGGTAATTAGAATAAGAAGAACTAAATATTCCGTACGGCGAACGATCTTCATAAGTTTTCCTTTGATGCATTGTTCTGCACAGCGTTGTTAAAATCCCGTTGCGAAAGCTTATACAGAACATGACGTCTGAGCGGATGTCCAGGTTCAACATTCGGGTGGTCAAATTCACTGTCGAACGACATGCCGATCTTTTCCATAACGCGAATCGACCTTTTGTTGATCACGGAAGTAAAAGAAACAATTTCTTTTAAGTCGAGAACAGAGAAAGCATGTACGAGGCAGGCCTTTGCTCCTTCTGTGGCAAGACCCCGATTCCAATATCGTTGGTCCAATCGCCATCCGATTTCAACGCAAGGCGTAAAGTATGACGAAAACGACGGACGATTGAGACCGATGAATCCGATAAACTGGTTCGACATCTTTTCTACCGCCGCGTAAAGACCGAAGCCGTTCTGCGCAATGAACGTTGTTATCCTCTCATAAAGCTCCTCGGTCTCACGTTCGGCCAGCGTGTTGGGGAAGAACTCCATGACTTCAGGGCTGCTGTTCAATAATGAAAAGGGGAGAAGGTCCGATTCCAGCCATGTTCTAAGAATAAGGCGCTCTGTCTCGACAATGATCAATCAGACGTTCCCTGTAAAAGATGAGTGCGGCGGCGCGGGGTCCGGTTCGCGGGCATAGAGATATTGCATGCCCGGGGCATTGTGCGGCCTGGAAACAAATCCATGCTTTTCGTAAAAACCATGCTTGTCCGCAGCAGCGAACAGCTGAATGTCCCTGATCCTGTTCGATTTGCATTTTTCAGTCAGTCCATCCAGAATAAAGGATCCGATCCCCTTGTTTTGATATTGAGGGCGAACGATGATGTCGACAATGAGGGCATGATGAACACCGTCGGATATGATCCTGCCGAATCCGACGAGGGTTCCTGAATCGTAAATAGACAAACGATACCAGCTGTGAGCGATTGCAATGCCCAGGTCGGCTTTTGTAAAGCTATACTCGTCGTTCCAACCGGTTGTTTGAAATAGATCCCAGTAATCATCAATAAGAGGAAGCTCCTCGCTGGTTTTGAACGAAGCAGGCCGTTGATCCTTCATCGCATTCTCGCGGATTTGGCGTTTCGGAAAAGATGGACAGAGATGATTCAGTGGGCACGGCTGATCCACAATAACACCGTGACGAAGCTAAACTAAAATAAATCGGGGGAAAATGCAACCGATGCCGTCAACGGGTAGCGCTACAGTTTTCCTCATTCCTCATCTCCGATCGGGAACGGAGTAAATATTTCAGCCAAGGCCAAGATACCGACGCTGCTCCGAACTGAGTTTGGGAGCGAGTGGGGGAATGCTCATCCTGTATAACCACCCAGCAATCTATTCATTTGACATTCCGGCGAAATTGCTCCATATTTGCGTGGAAACTTTCCCGCGAATTGCTTCCTTTCGACGGTAAAGGTTCCGTTGCATTGACCCCGGTACAACGGGGACTCCTATGTGCAGGGAATTGTGACGCAAGAGAAATTAGAAGCCTCTGTTGGCAACGCCGGCAGAGGCTATTTTATTTTGAGCCTGTCATTCCGGCCGGGCACTCCACGGAAGCAATGCGATGGTTCACTTATGATCAACCGGGTTTTTGCTATAGTCAAAAAGGAATTAAGGCAGGTCGTTCGCGACAAACGAACTCTGGGCATTCTCGTGGTCGTTCCCGCCTTCATGATCGTCATGTTCGGCTATGCGCTGAATTTCGACGTCAAGCACACGACCCTCGCACTTTACGACGAGGAAAAGAGCTGTGAAAGCAGGGCGTTCACCGAAGAATTTCTTCATTCGGAATATTTCGATTTCAAGTACGTACTCAAGGACAAAAGTGAGATCGATGATCTGCTGGGGCGAGAACAATGCAGGATCGTCATCGTTATCCCGCGCGATTTTTCCCATCATTTGAAGGAAGGGGTTGAAGCGCCGGTTCAGTTCATCGCCGATGGGGCCAACTCGAATGCCGCCACCACCGCCATCGGATATGTCATGGCGATCACGCAGGAATACTCCACCAAGATCGTTCTGCAGTCCCTTCAACGAGAAGGAAGAACTGATATTTCCATGCCGATCGATTTTCGCCCCCGGGTGTGGTATAATCCTGAGCTTCGAAGCGCCAAATTCCTCGTTCCGGGCCTGATCGCGTTCATCCTGATGGTGACCGCAGTCGTCTCCACTTCGCTCTCCGTCGTGCGCGAAAAAGAGAGGAATACCATCGAACAAATTATCGTCTCGCAGACCCGTCCTGTCGATTTCATCCTTGGCAAGACCATCCCGTACATGATCCTTTCGTTCGCGGCATCGCTCATCATCCTTCTGGTGAGTTATCTCCTTTTTGACGTCGCAATAAAAGGGAACATAATTCTTCTTCTCGCTCTTACGCTTATCTTTCTGACCGGCTGTCTGGGGCTCGGGCTGCTTATTTCGACGCTCGCTGAAACTCAGCAGGTCGCGTTCATGCTGGCCGTGATGCTCACAATGCTCCCGACGTTTCTTCTTTCAGGATTCGTGTTCCCGATCAGAAACATGCCCGTCGTGATCCAGGCTATAACGTATCTGATCCCCGCACGATATTTCCTGGTCATTCTTAGAGGGATCATTCTCAAGGGAGTTGGATTGAGGGCGATATTCCCTGAGGTTATCATGTTGATCGTATTCGCCGCTATCGTTTTAACGGTCAGTGCTGCAAGGATGAAGAAGAGGAGCTGGTAGTCGCATGGAGACCATCCTGACCTTCATCCAAAAAGAGTTCCAGCAGCTCCGACGCGACCCGAAGATGATCGCGATCAATTTTTTTGCGCCGATTTTCCAATTGATCATCCTCGGGTACGCCGCAACGCTGGATGTGCGCGATATTCCGATGATCGTGTACGACATGGACGATTCTCCAACGAGCCGAGACTTCATCAGAAAATTCTCGGAGTCCGGCTACTTCTCGCTGGCCGGACAGGCCCTAACGTACGCCGACGTTGACCGGGCGATCGACAGCAGGGGGGCGTCCATTGCCGTCGTCATTCCCCTGAATTTCAGCAACGATCTCATTTCCGGCATTCCATCCCAGCTCCAAATTATAGCTGACGGCTCCGAAACGAACTCCGCGACGATTGGATTGAGCTATGCTTCGATGATCGTCCAGCAATATTCAGAGAACATTATCATCAAGAAATTTGAAGCGGTCAAAGGGAAAGGGGGAAGACCGGCGATGATCGATCCGCTGGTGCGTGTGTGGTATAACCCCGAACTGAAAAGCCGCAATTTCATGGTTCCGGGAGTGCTCGCGTTACTGCTCATGGTGTTGACCATGATTCTGACATCGCTCGCGATCGTAAAAGAAAATGAAGCAGGAACTATGGAACAACTGATCGTGACGCCGATAAAACCGTATCAACTCGTCATCGGAAAACTTGCGCCGTTTTTTCTGATCGGGATCGTCGATATTGTTTTCGTCCTTTTGGTCGCGACGTTGTGGTTCGGTGTACCGTTAAAAGGGAGCGCCGTGCTGATTTTCGTTTTATGCATGGTGTTTCAAATGACGACGCTGGGAGCAGGACTGTTCGTGTCCACGGTTTCGCGCACTCAACAGCAGGCAATGCTCACGTCGGTGTTTTTTGTGATCCTCCCCATGATGTTCCTTTCCGGTTTTGTCTTTCCCATCGAGAATATGCCCGCCGTCATCCGATGGTTCACTTACATTATTCCGTTGCGATATTTCTTCGTCATTATCCGAGGGGTATTTCTTAAAGGCGTCGGTCTCAGAGAATTGTGGGGCGAATCAGCTGCCCTCCTTGGATTCGGAATCATTGTTCTCACCGTGAGCATTTTGCGGTTTCAAAAAAGGATCACGAAGTAGTCTCTTCTGCACGAACCCGTTGGCGTCGCCACTGTTCTCATGGAAGAATGATGATTTTCGTCCCGTCGCGAACGCAACGCCAGATCTCTTCGATCTCAGGGTTCGTTACAGCGATACAGCCGTCAGTCCAATCGGGGAGAGGGCGTCCATCATTCGGTGCAACGAAACCGTTCGGCAATCCATGAATCATGATCATGCCTCCTGGCGATACATGGTTTTTTCGGGCTTTCGCTATATCGGCCGGATTTGGATAAGAGACATGCAGGGCAAGGTGGTACAGACTTTTGGACTTTCTCCAATCAATAAAATAACTTCCTTCCGGTGTACGGCCGTCTCCTTGTCGTTCCTTCGGGCCGAGAGGATCGCTGCCGAGGCAAATGCGGTACGTTTTTACAGTATCCCCCCCTTTCAGAAGCATCATTTTTCTGGCGCTTTTAAGGACGATGATCTCGTCAGCGCTAAATCCCTGTGGGAGAAACTTCTCGCCAACAATGGACGGAAGGTACAAAAAGAGAATCGCTGCAGAACAGAGTACGGCTAATAAGAAGCACTTTTTCATTCCAGGTTTGCGGGAGAGAATCGTTGGCAAATTGGGATATCAGCATGGGCACATTGGACGGCCCGCGGAATAAAATTCCTTCAGTCGATCAAACTTAGCGAATAGACTCCAAAGAAAAAAGTGCAAAACAGGCTGCCCCATGAATTCGTCGACGAGCTTATTATCTTGAGAAGTGAGTGATTGTTACGGGCAGGCCGACGAAGTTTCAGAATACTTTTTTACCCTTAGCGCCAGGAGGAGATTTGGGACGTTGCCAGCTAATGCTTTTATGGAAATTACCCCCGATGCGCGCTTGAAAGCTCGCCGCTTGCATTTTCATTCAATGCGTTATACCTTTGCAAATCGGCTTGTGCAGAGTTGGGGTCTTTGTATTGAAGTATTTAATCTGCCACTTGAACACAAAGACAACTCAGGTAATTTTCATTTACAAGGAGAGTAATTGCGCAGCGGAGTTGAACCGAGGCCGCTCGTTATAAGAGTCAATCCTATCAAAGAAGAAAGGTTGTTAATGAAGGTTTCACATTATTTGTCTCTCTCGTTTCTAATTCTGACATTCGCGTCGCAGACCTTCTCTCAAAGTGTTTATCTCGAAAAAGGTCAAAGCGGTATAGGAGTTTTAGGGGATTTCTCTTCCAATCAAAGTGCGTCAGCAACAGGAGGCTCCCTGGGATATTCTATAAATAGCATTCTCGACGTTGGACTTTCTATATCGAATATCTCACCTTTGCAAAAGTTGGACGGTCGGGAGTACTACGCTGCTGCTATCGCTTTGTCCATCACACTGACTGCCGTCAAACAAGACCCAACAAACGCTATCTCACTTGCGTTCAGCGCCGCGGACCTTAGTTACAAGTATACCTCTCCCGCATTAGACCAAAATAGCCCGACCACGGAGCCCACCGGATTTTCGATAGGAGCGTCGGTCTATCGGAATATCACAGTCTCTCCCGCAATAGAGCTCCAGCCTCAAATCGGAATTTCCTATGCAAGAGTGAACGCCGAAGTCAAAGACACTCATGGCAACCCTGTCATCCCAGGCTATAATTCGGCAGTCTTTGATGTTGGGCTTTCATTGCTGTTTCACACAGGACCAACAACTCTCATTGGCATTAGTCCATCGGTTGGGAAAGACAAGTACCATACTACGTTTGACCTGGCCGCTGGTTTTGTATTTATCCTTTAAGATCTTGCTTTTGTGGCTGATTAAGATGACTGGACCAGCCGTCGACGATTTTTCCGTAGGCGCCGGATCTGTCCGCGGACGATTTATTCCAGATTGTCGAATAAGTAATACTGGTTCACGCGTATGAACTTTGTTGAATCGATACCGTTCATCGTGGGATTCATTATGCGGGGGGAATCCGGACTATTGATGTGCCTGTTGTATTATGCCAATCAACCTGAATATTGGTTTTTGATTTGCGGGTTTGCTGTTATTGCATCGAACGTTTCTTTCCTATGCTATTATTCTCTCGGATTCTATGCGGACCGTTTTAATTCGCTTCATAAGTACGTCGAGATCTTAAAGAAACGGATACCCGCTCCGTCAATTCACGTTCCGACACCGCTCGTACTGCTCATTCTGAGGTTCTTGATCGGAGTCCGCAATCCCGCGGCCGTATTTATCGGCATAAAAAAATACTCAGTTGTACAATTTACGATATACAATTTTCTCGGCAGCATCATCTGGATACTGTCATGGTTTGGGGTCTTCTATATCCTCCGTGCTGGGACATACAATGCTCTTGTTCAATATGGAAATGTGATATACACGGCATATGGCGCATTATTGATTGTATGGATTGCCGGGTCATTCTTATTAAATGCCTTCAAAGAAAAACCATCATGATCGATTTCAGATATTCTCGCACTCTTGCGCTGCTCCCTTTCAACCCTTCACCATCTGAGGCTATTCGTTGACTTAATTCCGAAAAAGGGGTATCATTGCATAGTCAACTGCAACTGAACTCCCGGGGAGGACTATTGTGCGGTTGGACCGAGCATATCAAGAAACCTCTGGAATTCCGTACAGCGGAATGAAAGAGGTTTTATCGTTTATGGGAGGATGCAAAAAAACCACCTTAATTTAGATAGAAGTTTGATAGAAGCTATTTCAAAAATATGTCACTTCATCCTCCCAACGAGTTTGCGACCCGCAGGGTCTTTGACGGCGCGTCGTTTCATTCGCTTGCCCCCCGGAGGGGTCCTTTGGGGACAGGATGAACCCCCCATTTGTTCACCCTGAGCGAGTCCCTAAGGGGACGAGTCGAAGGGTCAATCTAATTTCATTCTTCAGATAGCTTCTATTCGAACTTGGTTATTTTTATCACCTACAAGCAGGAAATTACCCTGAGGCTAAGAAATTTTTGCCATAAAAATTGAACCAACTATGCGACTGCAATATCATGATGCAGTCGCACTGGAGGGGAATAATATGAAACGAATTTTTCAGCTTATTTTTTGGATGAGTGCTCTTTCAGCGCATCCGTTGCAGGCACAATGGGTTCAAACAATCGGGCCCTACGGCGGTAACATTTCTTGTTTTGCTGTAGATAGTACGTCGATATTTGCCGGTACTGCCAGCGGCGGGGTCTTTCTGTCGACGAATGATGGGCAGACTTGGGTTTCTGCGGAGTCCGGATTGATAAACACCAGTACTTGGGCGCTCGCTGCTGATGGTGTGAATCTTTTTGCTGGTACGAACGGGCCGTACGGAGGCGGGTTATTTGCATCGACCGACAACGGCGCGAACTGGACCGCCCTTGGTTTTGAACCCTACGGTGTGAGGCGCCTTGTCAAAAGTGGCTCGAATCTTTATGCAGCGGCTTTCGGCGGACTTTTTCTCTCCACCAACGGCGGCGCAAACTGGGATACGCTTTTAACAAAGAGCAACATTACTGCACTCGCTGTGAATAATTCGAATCTTTTTGTCGCCGCGGGCTATGATGGTGTTTATCGATCCACGAACAAAGGCCTCAGCTGGACTTTGTCCGATTCCGGACTGACAGATAATATTGTCAACACCCTTGTCATATCCGGCACGAACCTTTTTGTCGGAACAACTTTGCCAGTTCCAGTCCCGGTTGACCAGGCGCCACATCCTTACGGCGGTGTCTTTCTCTCGACGAACAACGGTGAAAACTGGATGGCAGTTGATTCGGGGTTGCAAAATACACCGGTTACCGTTCTTGCCGTGAAAGGTGCGGATGTCTTTGCGGGGACTTCCAGAGGTGTCTTTCTTTCGACAAACAACGGAACAACCTGGGCTCAAATGAATAATGGATTGACGGACACGAACATTAATGTCCTTGCTGTAAAAGGCACAAAGCTGTTCGCGGGCACCGGCACCGGCATTTTTCTCTCGACGAACAATGGCGCAAGCTGGACTGCGGCAAGCACGGGGATAACGGGTACTTCGATCTCCGCCCTTGGCGGGTTCGGTTCGAATATCTTTGCAGGTGAAAACGGCATTCAGCTGTCCACAGACAGCGGAAACAGCTGGTTGACGGCGGACTCAGGTATTGGACCGTATTCTTATGTTGATGCGTTAGCCCAATCCGGCACGGATCTCTTCGCTGGAATGAGATTTCAACACGGCATCCTTCGTTCAACGAACAACGGCACGAGCTGGAGTTTGCTGGATTCAGGATTGACAAACCTCTACATCACCTGTCTCACCGTGTCCGGTTCGAACCTCTTTGTCGGAGACGGGCAAAGCGGGAATGGTGTATTTCTTTCGACCAACAACGGAGCGAATTGGACAGCAGTCGACTCAGGACTGACAAACACCTCGGTCTATTCACTTGCAGTTATCCCCGGCGAGGCTGGCGCCGCCAACGTATTTGCGGGAACCCAAAACGGCGGTGTTTTTCTCTCAACGAATAACGGCAAGAGCTGGACTTTACCGGGCACGGGATTGTCTAACGAAATAGTCTTTGCCCTTGCCGGTGAAGGTACGAGACTCTTTGCTGCGACCGGGGAGGGCGTTTACCTTTCCACAGACAACGGCAAAAGCTGGGAAGCCGCCGGTTTAACAAACAATAATGTTTCATCCCTTATTGTTATCGGCGGGTATGTTTTTGCAGGGACAGTTTATACAGGCGTATCAAATGGGGGTATATTCCTTTCTGGCAATAACGGCGCAAATTGGAAAGCGGTCGATACAGGCATGACTAATACTAACATCAGCTCTCTTGCCGTGATAGGGTCAAATCTTTTTGCGGGGACGTATGGGGGCGGGGTTTGGAAGCGGTACTTGAATGAGATGATCCCTGATGATGCTGTAAAAGCGACCAAGAGTGGAATACCGACTATATTTACGCTCTCACAGAATTATCCAAACCCGTTTAACCCAACGACAACGATTTCATTTGCTCTTCCAACCCGGTCATACGTATCATTGAAAATTTTTGATGTGCTGGGAAGAGAAGTATCAACGATTGTTTCCGGCGTATTACCGGCTGGAAGTTATTCTCGGCAGTGGAATGCGGCAGACATGCCGAGCGGCGTTTATTTTTATCAGCTACGGGCCGGAACATTTAACGAGACGAAAAAGCTTTTGCTGGTAAAATAATACGGGTGATAAATAGGATTTTGACATTCACGATTCGATCGATAACTGTTTAGAGGCCCAAGCATTAACTCAAGACGAACGATTGGGATGCAACGATAGACGGAGGGGGGTGAGATTTCTAAATTATTTGTCCCGTAAGAATTCGTTGCCGCACAGGATGCATTTTTAAGAAGGTCGCCCGCAGGGATACGCCTCTGAGGAAAAACATGCCCATGAATTGGCTCAAGCGAGTGATGTCATTTGGTCGGACGGGTGACCATAATTTTTCACGGGAAGTTTTGGAATATTTTACGCAGCGGACCAAGACGTGGATAAAGCATATTCCCCAAGTCTTCACGCTAAAACAGCCCGGAAACGGGCATTTCGTAGTTTGCAATAATCCGGGGAATAGACTATGTTATTTCCTATGGGAAGGAAGTTGAGCTGATGAAACTATGAGACGCCCTATTCTGTTAATCAAGTTGTATATGAAATTTTCTCATTTCGCGTTATGAAAAGCTCCGGACTCGGCCGTATTATCATAGGGGTAGTTCTCGGAGCATATTTGGGAACTGGAATCCTTAGCCCAAGGGTTCCTCTTGTTCAAATGCTCCATGGTAAATTTGACAACTCTCTTTCGTTCCAGAATGAACGAAGTATTGACATTGATGAGAGTCCCTATTGGACGTCTCATAAACATCTAACAACGCCAGAATTATTCTCCAGCGACCACATCGTTTGCGCTGCCGAGCCATGGGTCAGCGTTATCACTCCTGAGCTGTCCTTTGAAATCCAATCCGCAATTCTTCCGATCCCTGCACCTTTCTCTCCGTCTAACGCTTTTCGTGCACCTCCTCGTTCGTAGCCTCAAATCCTAGTTCTGAATATCACCTTCAACCGACCTATGGAAGAAGCTATCCTTCGGCCGGAGTTTAAATTAAGCTAAGAAGCAGACTGCGAAATATTTCGCGATTCCTCCTTCTGGCGCCATCTGCGATTATTGATTTGGCTCGCAGCGGAATCATCGCTGAAGAAATGGGACAACGTGAATTCCGTAAGTCCAAAAGATGAAAATATAATTTTCAAGCAATGCTACCATGAAAACAAAGGAAAGTATCGAAGGACTCATTACACAATTATCCAATCGAAATGGGATGGAGCGGGAGCGCGCGAGAAGAGAATTGGTGAAGATCGGCAGACCCGCTATGCCTTACCTTATCAGCCTGCTCTCAAACCGCAAGCAACATCTGCGTTGGGAGGGATGCAAGGCAATTGGAAGCATCGCCGACCCGGTGGCATCAAGCGTTCTTGTGAATGTTTTGACCGATGATAATGAGGAAATCAGGTGGCTGGCCGCAGAAGGACTTATTGCGCTGAAACAACACGCATTCGTGCCTCTGCTGCGAGTCCTTCAGACGAAATTCGATTCCCCTTATGTTCGCTCGGGGGCTCATCACATTCTTGATGCGTTTGAGAAGCAGCATCTTCTCTCAAAGGAGATGAAAGAAGTACTTGATGCGCTCCGTTATCTGAGGCCTAAGATTTCAGTGGCCTTGGCAGCCAGCAGAGCGCTGCAGTCCAATAGCAGGTCGGGCAATTAGCTTTGCAGTCTGATTCTGCGGCCTCGAACTCGAACTACCGAACACACTGAAAATGCTCTTCGCCAATCCATGGAAGGAACCCCCCTTGAATATGAACGAGGTATCTCGAAACGATCAAACATCGTCATCGCCCGGACGTCCATCAGACTGGGCTGCCCTTCCTCTTTCGGAAGCCAAGATGGAGCTTGGTTTTTCCGCTGAGGGGCTTAGCGAAGCTGAGGTACAACGGCGCCTGACTCAGTACGGGTATAACGAGCTCGTTGAGAAGAGGGCCAATCCTTATCTCAAATTTCTCTCCTATTTCTGGGGTCCAATTCCCTGGATGATCGAATCGGCAGCTGTACTGTCGGCGGTCGTGCAACACTGGCCGGATTTCTTCATCATCCTCGTTTTGATGATTGCTAACGCGGGGGTTGGCTTCTGGGAGGAATATCAAGCCGGCAATGCAATAGCCGCTTTGAAGGCCAAGCTGGCCCTTAAGGCCCGCGTTCGTCGTGCGGGTAAGTGGAGGTCGATAGCAGCAAGGGAATTAGTGCCGGGAGACACGATCCGTGTGCGGCTTGGGGACATTGTTCCAGCGGACGCTTACGTATTGGAAGGCGAGTCCGTTGAAGTTGATCAATCCGCCTTGACAGGTGAATCTTTACCGGTCACGCGCGAGTCCGGTAGAACAATTTACTCCGGATCGATCATCCGCAGGGGGGAGAGCGAAGCAATGATCTACGCGACGGGATCAAAAACTTTTTTTGGTAAAACGGCACAACTAGTTCAGACGGCGCACACGGTCAGCCATTTTCAAAAAGCCGTGCTGAAAATAGGCAACTACCTTATTATCATGGCCATTGTCCTCGTCGCCTTGATCCTTATCGTGGCTATCGTCCGCGATGACAAATTGACGACGGCACTGCAGTTTGCCCTCGTGTTGACCGTAGCCGCTATTCCAGTCGCCATGCCTACTGTGTTATCGGTCACCATGTCTGTCGGAGCGCGGCTTCTTTCGCGGAAACAAGCTATTGTCAGCCGCTTGGCTGCCATTGAAGAGCTGGCTGGGATGGATATTTTGTGTTCAGATAAAACTGGTACACTGACGCAAAACAAACTGACCCTCGGTGATCCCTTCTGCATCTCCGGGATAGCTGTTTCGGATGTGATTCTAAGTGCTGCCCTTGCGTCGCGTGCCGAAAATGATGATACAATTGACCTGGCCATATTGAGCGGTTTGAAGGACAGTCAAGTGCTCAATAGCTACCGCGTGACTCACTTTCAACCCTTTGACCCCGTTCATAAGCGTACGGAGGCCGCAGTAACATCCCCTGATGGGAAGACGTTCAATGTCTCAAAGGGTGCGCCGCAGGTAATACTCGCGTTGGCATCGAATGCATCGTCGGTTGGTCCAGTAGTAGAGAAGGTAACAAATGAATTTGCTTCGAGAGGTTACCGCTCGCTTGCTGTAGCACGGACGGATGCAGAAGGTATGTGGCAGTTTCTCGGGATACTCCCGCTGTTAGACCCGCCGCGAGTAGATTCCAAAGAAACAATCGAAACAGCTCGAAGTATGGGAGTGAATGTCAAGATGGTGACCGGTGATCAGCGTTCCATCGCACAAGAAATCGCCACGCAGCTCGGGCTGGGGTCCAACATTCTGGACGCCAGCGGTTTCGTAGCTGACCAAAAATTAGAGACTGAGCAGTTTAGGGACATCATTGAAAAAGCAGACGGCTTTGCGCAGGTCTTCCCCGAGCACAAGTTCAGGATCGTCAGTGTGTTGCAGGAACGGAACCATATTGTCGGAATGACCGGCGACGGCGTCAATGACGCACCCGCGTTGAAGAAAGCCGACGCAGGGATTGCAGTCGCAGGCGCCACTGACGCTGCCCGTGCGGCTGCCTCAATCATACTCCTGTCGCCGGGGTTGTCAGTTATCATCGATGCGATCAAAGAGAGCCGCAAGATATTCCAACGAATGAACAGCTACGCCATCTATCGCATCGGAGAAACTGTCCGCGTGTTGTTATTCATGACCTTTTCGATTCTCATCTTTGACTTCTATCCGGTGACGGCGGTCATGATCGTTCTTCTCGCATTGCTAAATGACGGAGCTATCCTCTCGATCGCTTATGACGTGGCGCGGTACTCCAACGAACCAGAAGCGTGGAACATGCGCACGGTGCTGGGCATTGCGTCGATCCTGGGAGTGATGGGAGTTTTTGCATCCTTTGGACTTTTTTACCTCGGTGAACGCGTCTTTCATCTCAGCCGGGATTTTATCCAACCATTAATGTATCTAAAGCTATCAGTGGCGGGGCATTTGACTATTTTTCTATCACGGACTCGCGGCCCATTCTGGTCGACTCGCCCTGCTCGCGTCCTAATTTTTGCAGTACTCGGAACGCAGCTCATTGCTACGCTGATCGCCGTCTACGGAGTGTTGATGCCTCCGATAGGCTGGGGGTGGGCTGCCGCAATCTGGGCTTATGCCATCGCCTGGTTCTTGGTGAATGACCGAGTTAAGGTTGCGGCATATCGATTTATTGATCGTCCGAATTCTCGCCATTAACATGAGTCTTCAATCACGGTATTCATTCTAGAACCATTTTGAGAAGGGAAAATGAAAATCAAAGATCCAAATATTCCGGCTACTGCCAGCAAGTCAACTGAGAACTCCCGGATGCTTTTTATGTCGCTTTTAGCTTCCATTATCGGTATCGCTGCGGGCTTCACCGCATACGGGTTGTACACGCTCATTGCCATAGTAAGTAATCTTGTTTTCTTTCACCGTGTTTCAATTGAAATTCCAAAACTTCAGTCGCATATCCTGGGGTATTGGGTGGTGATCGTTCCCGTCTTAGGAGGCATTATTGTAGGATTGATGGCCAAATACGGTTCCTCAAAGATCAAGGGGCATGGAATTCCTGAGGCAATGGAAGCCGTTCTTACGAATCGTAGTCGAATAGATCCAAAAGTTGCGATTCTTAAGCCCTTATCGGCGGCCATCGCAATCGGCACCGGCGGCCCGTTCGGAGCTGAAGGCCCCATCATTCAGACCGGCGGCGCATTGGGATCTTTGGTGGGTCAATTTATTCACACTACAGCCGCTGAACGAAAGATTTTGCTTGCTTGCGGAGCCGCCGCAGGAATGGCAGCGACGTTTAGCACGCCTATTGCCGCCGTCATCCTCGCTATTGAACTGCTCGTGTTTGAATTCAAAGCGCGCTCGTTCATCCCGCTCGTGATCGCTACAACCACCGCTACGGCGGTACATTTCCAGTTCATGGGCCGTGGCCCGATGTTCAATATGGGCGAAGTGGATTTTGGAATTCCGAATTCTCTCCCGATGTTCATCGTCCTCGGTTTATTATGCGGCCTTGCCGCGGTTGTATTCACCAATGCGTTCTACTGGATTGAGGATCAGTTCGAGCGGCTGTCCAAATTGCGCATTCCGATCGACGAAATGTGGTGGCCTGCAATCGGCGGACTTGGCCTCGGTGTTATCGCACTCGCTCTGCCCCGAGTGCTCGGTGTTGGCTACGACACGATTTCCGATATTCTCAACGAACGGCTCACGCTGGTCGTGCTTCTTGCCATTGTATTGTTAAAAAGCCTGGCGTTAATTGTTTCGCTCGGTTCGGGTACATCGGGGGGGCTCCTCGCACCCATGTTCATGGTGGGAGCTGCCCTTGGAGGCTCTTTCGCGCTGATCATGAACTCGTTGTTTCCCGGCCTCCATCTATCGCTGTCGGCATTTGCGTTGGTGGGAATGGCAGCGATGTTCGGCGCCGCATCACGAGCGACGTTTACGTTCATTATTTTTGCATTTGAAATCGTGCGGGACTACAATGCCATCTTACCCCTGATGCTTGGCTGCGTCATTGCGGACGCTGTTGGATTACTGTTGATGAAGAATTCCATCATGACGGAAAAACTCGCGCGGCGCGGCCTGCGGGTGCACGGCGACTATGAGGCGGACATTCTTCAACAAACAACGGTGGTAAAAGTCATGGACAAGGAACCTCAAACAATACCCTCGTCACTGCCGGTCTCTGTGTTGGCAGATCGCATTGTGAGAGGGGATCCATCGGTAACAAAGCATAAAGCGGTCTTTATGCAAAATGAAAATGAAGAATTGGTCGGGATCATCACACAAGGGGATGTTCTTCGATCCGGCGAACTTCATTCCGAATACCCCGTAACCGTTTCCGAGGCGGGGAACACTATATTGATTTTGACATATCCAGACGAAACATTGCATGAAGCGTCAACGAAAATGCTGCAGAACAATATTGGCAGGCTTCCCGTCGTCGAGAGAAGTAATCCAACAAAACTTATCGGCTATCTTGGCAGGACTGAAGTGCTTGGGGCTCGGATGCACCGAATCAAGGAAGAAGAAGTATTGGAGCAGGGATGGATACGTCACGCAATACGATTGACAAAAATAGAAAGGGAAAAAAGCTAGAAGAACCTTTTGATCCTGGTAATAGGTTATTTATACCCAAATCATCAACTGCGTGCTGTCCAGCGACGGCCGGCACCACAGGAGTTTTGGAACAGAAACGCCAAAGAGGATCTGCGGAAACGGAAAGACCGTTTATGTTGTGACATCAATAATATTTCTGCATTGAAGAATTTTCTTATTGATTCAACCAGAATCGATTATTATATTAAATTCATAATCCGGTGCGACCGTTAAACGAGCCTTACGGATTTTCGTTTTTGCAGAAGCACTCGACGTTAAGAAACAGACAAAATACCCGGTTCCTCTCAGGCTCTTAGCTCAGTCCCAACGGGACTTCGCTTCAAGCCTGCGGATTGTAATATCGGGCTCTTAGCTCAGTTGGTTTAGAGCGCTACCTTGACACGGTAGAGGTCAGAGGTTCGAATCCTCTAGGGCCCACAGATCCTTCCCCCGACCGACAGCCCGATCTATTGCTGCAGCAGTTTGTATCTGTAAAATTCTCCCTTCGATTTCATCAGTTTTTTATGGCTCCCCGATTCTACGCACACTCCGTTCTTGAGCACTAGAATACGGTTGGCATTGCGAATGGTCGAGAGCCGATGCGCGACGATGAATGTCGTTCGCCCCCGAATAAGCCGTTGTATCGCTTCCTGAATTAGTGATTCCGAGACGACATCGAGCGAGGAGGTGGCCTCGTCAAGAATGATCACCCTCGGGTCCCGTATTAGCGCCCGCGCAATTGAAATCCGCTGCCGCTGTCCGCCGGAAAGCCGTGTCCCCAATTCGCCGAGTTTGGAGTCGAGCCCGTGCGGCATTTTCGAAACAAAGTCAACGGCATTGGCCATCTGCAAGGCCTCCCAAATGCGTCGATCATCGATCGACTGAAGTCCATAGACAATATTTTCGCGTACCGATCCGCTGAAAAGAAGGGGGGTCTGCGGCACCACCGCAAGAAACCGGCGGTACTGTCGCAGGTCCAATTCCTTCATGTCGACGCCGTCGAGCAAGATCCTCCCCGATGTCGGACGACGGAATCCGATGACGAGACTCATCAGCGTGGTCTTTCCTGATCCCGATTCGCCGACGCATGCTATCGATTCTCCGGCATGTATCCGGCAGGAGAAATTTTTGACGGCAGGAGACAGGCTCTTTTCATACGTAAAGCTGACGTCTTCAAAAGTGAAATTGCCTTTCACCGAATCAACGGGGCGTTTGCCTGCGTTCTGTTCTATATCGGGGGATTCGAGGACCTCGCTTATCGAGCGGATCGATTCAAATCCTCTGGCGAGCTCCGGGTACGAATTCAGGATCAGGTTTACTGCGCCGACGATCATCGCAAAGAAACTCTGGAACAAAACAACATCGCCGACGCTGATCGTCTTTCGATACGCGAGAAATGCGCTGAACATCAGGCAGACCAGCATCACCACCTGAAACGACGTCCACGAACTCGCTCCGAAGATCGCACCGACCATCTCAAGACGGATTCCTTTGTTTTTTACATTTTCCAGACGGGAATTCATTTTCGAGACTTCGACCTCTTCCACCCCATGTGCGCGCGTGATCGGGATCATCTGGATCATTTCAATGACGTTCGCCGAAAGCGATTCGATCTCATTCCGGTATTCCATATTCCTGGCTGTCATCCTTCTTGAGAACAAAAAAACAAGGCTCGAGGAGACGGGAACGGAAACCAAGTAGAACAGTGCGACGATCGGCTGTTTGAAGACGGTGAATGAGAAGGCGAAAACGATCGTGAGGATGGCCGGCAGAACGGAATTCATAAGGTTCCGGGAGAGGATCTCCAGCGTCTCGACGTCGCGGAGAATCTTGGTCTGAAGCTTGCCGGATTGATATTTATCGTGGAAGGAAATGGACAGCTCCTGAAGCCGCTTAACGATCGCTGACCTCAGGTTCAACTGCATTGTGTTGACCGCACCGCTGAATACCCGCACATAGAGCGTGTGCATCGGAATATTCTGAATAATGATGAGAAAGAAGACACCCCCGACAAGCCATAGATCACCGGAGGAATACTTGCTTGTATCGCTGATAATGTTGATGATCCTTGCAATGACGACCGGAAGAAACCAAACTGGAGAGTGCTTGATCGTGAAGAAAATGACCGCCACCGCGATCTTACGGTACTCTCCCCGGTAAATGTGAAGGAAATTCTTGAAAGGGTGATCGTGCGTAAACTCGTACTGCGACAAATCTCTCTCTGTTATCATACTCTCAGGTGATTGCATTGAGGCGCGGACGTGCATCTAAAAACGAAAACCTCCGTCATGGGGGAGCATCGGAGGCTTGCACCGGCTCGGAGACGCGCCGGTCTACGTTTACCGAATAAATGTAGCAGGAATCGGATGCAGAATCAAGCCAGACGAATGTATTTCCAGGCGGGGGAGTGTAGCGTCTTTTGGATGGCTGGACGGATTGAAGAAAATATACACGCTGCAGCCGTTCGACTCCGCCGCGACGGCTCATCCTTTTCCCAAAGGACCCCTCCGGGGAGCAAGCGCAGCTCGTCTGGTCAGGCCATTCCTTTGGGATAAAGAGGGCTTCGCGCCCCGCTCCTTTTCGCCGGGATCTGGGTGAACATTCCTCTCATATGTCATTCAAAAAAAACCGCTGCCCGGACGGGGAAGCGGTTGCTTTCCGAACTCTCCGGTGTTACATTGACCTGCAAAGATTTTGCATCGTTTGCCCCCCACGCCGACCGTATTGCGTTATGGCATTTATGTAAGCTGTCCCACGCCCCAACTCGGGTTGAGTTTTGAGTTTTTTTGCCTTACTTTATGTCTTGATTAGTCTGGCTTTTTTTTCGAACTAGGATTGAAAGATACTGATGACAGAGTCGCAATCGCTTCGCGTCCTTCTTGTTGATGATGAAGATTCATTCCGCCTCAGCATCGAAATGGGGCTGAAAATGACGAGTACCTTTGTCATTGAGTCGTGCGCGTCCGGCGAAGAAGCGGTTGATCTCTTAAAAAGAGAGACCTTCGACGTCATCCTTCTCGATAACCGGATGGGGGAGATGTCGGGAATGGATGTCCTCGAATGGATGCATAAGCAAAAGATTTCGACGCCGGTCATTCTTGTGACTGCCGCAGGTTCCGAGTCGACAGCGATTGAAGCCCTGCAACTGGGAGTCTACGATTACATCCGGAAGGATCATCTCGATATCGAGCGGCTCTCGCTCGCGATCAAGAGTGTATACGAACGGTATCAGTATCGGAAGCAAATTATCGAGAATGATGCGAAAGAACGCCTCCTCCTTGAAAAGCAGCACGAACTTGATTCGCTCAGGACATTCCATGATACGGTGAACTCCATCGGCCAGTTGGTGGAAAAAAGCCTTGGAGACCTTTCTTCTGCCCTGAAGCGGCATGAAAACGCGTTGCTGGCAACCGTGAAGGAAGGGAAGGAGCAGGAGAGTAAGGATATTTTCACGGAATTGAAGCAAGGGCTCGAAGTTATCGCCTCGGGAGTCAGTTCGATGCGCAGCCTTTCAACGATGGTGACAAAAAAATTGGATGAAATTCATATCGTCCCTCAGCATAACAAACACTGATGCCTCATCAGCCCGCGTGCCAACGTCGAATACCGGCTTGCCTTTTTTGCCCCTTACGCAACATGCCTTTCGAAATTTTCAATTTAACTTTCACGATTTGATCTATTCTATGGGACCCTCCATGCGCGCTCTATTTTCTCCGTATAAAACACTCTTTGTCATCGCTGTTGCTTGCGTTACTCTCTCTGCTCAGACCGATAAAAAGGGGCTGACCCTTGAGGATATTTTTAGCTCCGGCAAATATACAGGGAAAACGCTCAGCGGCATCCATTGGATGAAAGACGGGGCACACTTTTCGTACACCGAAAGAGATACGACCGCAAAGGCCACAAGCATCTATGCTTATGATGTCAAAAAGAAATCAAGCGCGTTGATCCTCAGCACGGTGTCATTAAAGCTGAATCAAAACGACCCGCCGTTTCGTTTTACGACGTACCAGTGGTCTCCGAACGAGAAACAAATTCTCTTCATCTCTGCGCCGCCGGAGAGGGAATATTTGTCGCGTCTAACGCCCGCAGGCAATGTCTTTTTATTCGACCTGCAGTCCAAATTATTCCGCCGTCTTACCAACGTCACTGAGCCTCAATACAATGTAAAATTCTCTCCGGATGGAAATTCTGTTGGTCTGGTCCGTCAAAATAATATCATCGTGATCGATATTGCATCCGGCACAGAGCATCAATTGACAAAGGACGGGGCAGAGCATGTCATCAACGGAAAGTTCGATTGGGTCTACGAAGAAGAATTTGAAATTTCGGACGGCTGGCAATGGTCTCCGGACAGCAAACACATTGCGTTTTGGCGGCTCGATGAAAATCGCGTCCCTGAATACACGATGACCGAATGGGATTCCCTGTACCCAACATTGATACCGATGCGTTATCCGAAAGCGGGTGAACCGAACTCCATCGTCAAAATCGGCGTTGTCGATGTCCAGACTGGTACAACGCAGTGGATGGACCTTGGCGCGAACGACGATATTTACGTTCCAAGAATGAATTGGACGAAAGATCCGTCGGTCCTTTCGATTCAGCGGCTGAATCGCGCGCAGAATACCATCGAGCTCCTGTATGCCACGATCGCCACCGGGGCGACCAAAGCCGTCGTAACGGAATCCGACGACAAATGGATCGACGTGACGAACGACCTTACGTTCTTAAAGGATGGGAAATTTATTTGGCCCTCCGAACGCGACGGCTATCGTCATCTCTACCTCTACAAAAACGATGGGACGCTTCTTAACCAAATTACAAAAGGGGAGTGGGAAGTGGAATCATTTTACGGCGTGGATGAAGAGAACGGCGAACTGTATTTTTCTTCCACGGAAGAGTCCCCACTTGAACGGCAGGTCTATAAGATCCGATTGAACGGGAAAGGTAAAACCCGGCTGACGGCAAAGGCCGGAACACATGCGGCAAATTTTTCCCCCTCCATGGAATATTTCCTCGACACGTACTCAAATATTTCGACCCCTCCGTCCGTAGCAATCCTCAGGAATGACGGAAGGCCGATCGCTACCGTCGTGGAAGGCGCTATTCCGGCCCTTAACGATCTTCAACTGGGGAAGACCTCATTCCTCTCGGTAACGACGTCCGATGGCGTCCGGCTCAACGCGGCGATTATGAAGCCGGCTGATTTCGATTCAACAAAAAAATACCCGGTTCTCGTTTATACATACGGCGGTCCCGGCTCTCAGGTCGTTGTCAACAGATGGGAACGGACGTCGGATGTTCTTTGGTACACCTATTTGACGCAGCACGGCTATTTGATCTTCATGATCGATAATCGTGGAACCGGTGCACGCGGAAAAGCCTTTAAGACGGCCGGATACAGAAATTTGGGGAAGTGGGAAGTGCATGACCAGGTGGAAGGAGCGAAGTATCTCGGCTCGCTCCCGTACGTTGACAGATCCAGGATCGGCATCTGGGGATGGAGTTACGGCGGTTATCTGACAAGCATGGTGATTCTCAACGGCGCTGATTACTTTAAGACTGCGATCGCCGTTGCCCCGGTCACCAGCTGGCGGTATTATGATAACATTTACACAGAACGCTATATGGGCACTCCTCAGAATAATCCGGAGGGATATGCGGAGAGCTCGCCGATCACCCACGCTGCAAAACTTAAAGGAAATTTCTTATTGATCCACGGAACGAGCGACGACAATGTTCATTTTCAGAACTCGGCGAACTTTGTTTCTGCGCTTGAAAAGGCCAACAAACAGTTCTCGGTCCGGTTTTACCCCGATAAAAATCATGGTATCTATGGAGGCGTGACCCGTCTTAATCTTTATACATTGATGACCAACTTCATTTTTGCAAATTTATAGGGGAAATACCTCCCCATCCTGCAAAAAGGACGGGAATGACGCCTTAAATGGCGATTGTTTGTTGCATGTTTCTTCGTTTTTAGCTAATTTATAGTTAAACAAGGGAGCATATACTGGAAGTGATTCATAGCGGAATTCAGCGAGAAAGAATCAGTTTGTGAATCGGAGATAGCTCTCTCCGATTTTTTATTTTTTAGGTTGTGATGTGATGAACACAGTGACGATAACTTTTCCGGACAACAGCAAAAAAGAATTCGAACGCGGGATAACCGGGGCTCAGATCGCAGAGGGGATCAGCCGCGGTTTGGCGAAGAACGCTCTTTCGGTAACTGTCAACGGCGAAGTATGGGATCTCAGCCGCCCGATCAACGGCGACGCTGCGGTCAAGATTAATACATGGGATTCTCCGGAAGGAAAATCGACGTACTGGCACAGCTCCGCCCACTTGATGGCCGAAGCGGTCGAAACACTGTTCCCCGGAACCAGGTTTGGCATCGGCCCGTCGATCGAAAACGGCTTCTACTATGATATCGATATGGGGGACCACTCCCTGACGAGCGAGGACCTTGCCGCGATCGAAGCAAAGATGAGGGAATTTGCTGAGCGGGACGAGAAGTTTCAGCGTGAAGAGGTCCCCTGGGAAAAAGCCGTCGATTATTTCACGAAGAAAGGGGATCAGTACAAACTGGAATTGCTGAATGAGTTCAAGGGGGAATCGATCAGCATGTATCATCAGGGAGATTTCACCGACCTGTGCTATGGTCCTCACATTCCCTCGACAGGAAAGATCAAGTTCATCAAACTGATGAACGTTGCGGGAGCCTATTGGCGCGGCAACGAGAAGAATAAAATGCTTCAGCGGATCTACGGTATCACCTTCCCGACGAAGCAAGAACTCGACGACTATCTTTTCAGGATCGAGGAGGCCAAGCGACGAGACCATCGCAAGATCGGCGCCGAGATGGAATTATTTCTTTTGACCCCGAAAGTGGGTGCCGGTCTGCCGCTCTGGATGCCGAAGGGAACGGTGATCCGCGAAACGCTGGAAAAATTCTTGCGCGAAGAACAGCGGAAACGAGGCTATCTTCCTGTTGTCACTCCTCATATCGCGAATTTAGAGCTCTACAAGACGTCGGGGCACTATCCGTATTACAAGGACTCTCAATTCGCGCCGATCACGATGGAGGATGGAGAACAGTTTTTGCTGAAGCCGATGAATTGTCCGCATCATCATCAGATCTATTCCGCGAAGCCCCGGTCGTACCGCGACCTGCCGATCCGCCTGGCGGAATTTGGCACTGTGTACCGATACGAACAATCCGGCGAGATGAGCGGACTGACGCGCGTTCGCGGCTTTACACAGGATGACGCCCACATTTATTGCTCGCATGATCAATTGAAACAGGAGATCGCACGAACGGTCGAGCTGACCCAATTTGTCTTCCGCACATTTGGCATGGAGGTCACCACGCGGCTTTCTTTCCGCGACGACAAGAACGTCGATAAATTCGGGGGCGATGCCGCGTTTTGGGAACAAGCGCAGCGGGAGATCAAAGAAGTTGCGGACGAGATGAAGCTGACCTATTTCGTCGGAATCGGCGAGGCTTCGTTCTATGGACCGAAGATCGACTTCATGGTGAAGGATGCCATCGGAAGAACCTGGCAGCTCGGCACAGTGCAGGTCGATTATGTGATGCCCGAACGATTTCAGTTGGAATTCACCGGGGCCGACGGTCAGAAGCACCGCCCCGTCATCATCCACCGCGCTCCGTTCGGGTCATTCGAGAGATTCATCGGCATTCTCATCGAACATTTTGCGGGGGATTTCCCGCTCTGGCTCGCTCCGGTGCAGGCGGTCGTTATTCCGATCACCGACGCACACGCAGAATATGCAACGTCCATTCTCGAAAGCCTGAAGAAGGCCGATATCAGGGCGGAATTTGACGATCGGAACGAGAAGGTCGGATACAAAATCCGCGACTGGGAGCTGAAAAAAGTTCCGTACATGGTTGTCGTCGGCGAGAAGGAGAAGGCGGCAGGGACGGCGTCCGTCCGCCAGCACAAAAAAGGCGATTTGGGCAGCGTCATTCCGGCAAGATTTATTGAACAGCTCCAGAACGAAATACAACAAAAATCTATCACGGCATAGGAGATACCCGCATTAAAAGTAAAGGCCCTCGCATCAACGACGAGATTCGGATCGCGCAGATCCGGGTCATCGACGACAACGGGCAGCAGCTCGGAGTCATGACGCCCCGCGAAGCGATCACCATCGCCCAGCAAAAAGGAAAAGATCTTATCGAAGTTGTGCCTAATGCCACGCCCCCGGTCTGCAAGATCATGGACTTCGGCAAATACAAGTACGAACTTCAGAAAAAAGAGAAAATTCAGAAGAAACATCAGCACGTTAGCCTGGTCAAGGAACTTCGTTTCCATCCGAACACCGACGTTCACGATTTCGAGTTCAAGGCCAAGCATGCGATGCAGTTTATTGCAGACGGGCACAAAGTAAAGGCGACGGTGATATTCAAAGGACGGGAAATTACGTATAAGGACCACGGCGAAAGCCTTTTGAACCGCCTCACCGAACGGTTGAGCGAGGTCGCAAAGATCGATCAACCCCTCCATATGGAAGGACGCAGCATGATCATCTTCTACGCCCCCGATAAGTCGGGCAAACTGAAGACGGAAAAAGTAGCCACAGAAAATAAACCAGCATAACACGAAGGAAAACCATGCCTAAAATGAAATCGCACCGGAGCGCCCGCAAGACCTTCAAGGTCACCGGGACCGGCAAGATCAAGCGCCACAAGATGAACCGCCGCCATATCCTGACGAGCAAATCGACGAAACGCAAACGGCATCTTCGCCGCCCCGGATTGATCTCCGGCGTCGATGAACAGAAGATCAAGCGCTTGTTGGTCGTCTGACGAAGTTTCTAATTCACATCTAATCACATTCACTAAAGGAGAAAAGAGCAACTATGCCACGTTCGCAGAACAAAGTTGCCTCCCATCGCCGTCGCAAGAGAATTTTGAAAGAAGCGAAAGGCTATTGGGGTGCGAGAAGCAAAGTCCTGACGGTAGCCAAGCACAGCGTCGACAAGGGCTATCAGTTCGCCTACAGGGATAGGAAAGCGAAAAAGAGAACATTCCGCCAACTGTGGATCGCCCGCATTAACGCCGCGGCCCGCCTGCACGGAATGACCTATTCAGCACTCATCGACGGCATGCATAAGAAACAGGTCGACATCAACCGCAAGGTTCTTGCTGAACTCGCCGCCGGAAATCCCGAAGCATTTGCAGAAATTGTAAAATTTGTAAAAGCCTGATCATTGCTTCCCGCCATACCATGTGTTCGGTATGGACGGGAAGTTTTGTTTTTATCCGGAACAACAGCATCATGACCGAATCTTCGACCACTCTTGAACAATCAATTCAGTCGGTACGCGCCGCTGCCCTGACGGCATCCGAAAAAATTACGTCATCGGATGAGCTGGAAAAATACAGGATCGAGTTCCTCGCAAGGAAAGGACGCGTCGGCAATCTTTTCGATGAGCTCAAGTCCGTTCCCCCCGAATCGAAGCCGGGCCTCGGCAAGCAATTGAACGAGCTTCGCACTTTCGCCGATTCGTTGTATCGATCGGCCAAAGAGAAGGTCGAGTCCGCGACCCCGACACGGCAGAGTTTTATCGACCTGACCCTTCCGGGGAGAAGACCTCACATCGGCAGCCTGCACCCGATAACCCAGACCCTCAGCGACATCACATCGATCTTTACCTCCATGGGATTCAGTATCGTCGATGGTCCCGAAATCGAGGATGACTACCACAATTTTGAGGCGCTGAATTTTCCCCCCGATCACCCTGCCCGCGATATGCAGGATACTTTTTTTATTGAGGATACTATTCTGCTCAGGACGCACACGTCGCCCGTCCAGATCCGAGTGATGAAGGAACGGCGCCCCCCCCTGCGCGTGATCATGCCGGGACGCGTCTACCGGAACGAGGCCATCAGCGCCAGAAGCTACTGCCTCTTTCACCAGGTTGAGGGGCTGTACGTCGACAGAAATGTGAGCTTCAGCGAGTTGAAGGGGACGCTCGTCGCCTTTGCCCGGGAATTCTATGGAAGCAGCCTGAAGTATAAATTCCGCCCCAGCTTCTTCCCGTTCACTGAGCCAAGCCTGGAAATGGACATCACATGCTTCCTGTGCTCCGGAAAGGGCTGCCGCGTATGCAAACATTCTGGCTGGCTTGAGATTCTTGGAGCCGGAATGGTACACCCGAACGTTCTCAGAAATGTCGGCTACGATCCTGAGGAGTTTACGGGGTTCGCATTTGGGATCGGCGTCGAACGGACAACGCTTCTGCGCCACAACATTTCCGACATCCGCCTCTTGTTTGAGAACGATATTAGATTTCTAAAGCAGTTTTAATCTGAGCACCTATGCGTATATCCCTCAATTGGTTACGCCGTTACATTGAATTTAAAATCAGCCCGGAAGATCTGGCGCAGAAACTCACTTCGGTAGGATTGGAAGTGGAAGGGATTGAACATCTCGGCCGGGTCTTTGACAATTTCGTCGTAGGCGAAGTGCTGTCGGTCAAGAAACATCCGAACGCAGACAGACTATCCCTTTGCGATGTACGAGTTGCAGAAAGGGATCATGAGTCTGCCGTGCTGCGGATCGTCTGCGGTGCTCCGAATGTTGCCGCAGGACAAAAGGTCGCGGTGGGGCTGGCTGGAGCGGTCGTCCCGAAAAATCAACACGACCCCGAAGGGAAACCGTTCACGCTTTCAAAGGTAAAAGTGCGGGGAGAAGAATCGAACGGTATGATCTGTTCGGAATACGAACTCGGACTCGGCAAGGATTCAAACGGGATTTTGGTCCTCGATGCGGCCGCGCATGCCGGCGAACCTCTTGCAAAATACCTGGGGCTCGACGACACGGCGTTCGAAATCGGCGTGACGCCCAACCGCCCCGATTGTTTGAGCCATTACGGCATTGCAAGAGAAGCGGCGCCGCTTCTCAATAAGAAGCTTGTTCTTCCTAAAACGATCATTCGGGAACAGAAAAAGAGTGACGCAAAGAAGGATATTGCGATCGAGATTAGAAATAATGAAGCTTGTCGCCGTTATTCTGCGCGGCTGGTAAAAAATGTCAAGGTCGCTCCTTCGCCGCTATGGCTTCAATCATTGCTCAAGACATGCAACATCAGACCCATCAATAATATTGTCGACGTTTCAAATTTCGTGATGCTTGAAACAGGCCAGCCGCTGCATGCGTTTGATTACGACAAACTCCGCGGAAAAAAAATTGTTGTCAAGAACGCCGCCGAAGGGGAAAAATTCACGACACTCGACGGTGTCGATCGCTCGCTTTCTTCATCCATGCTGATGATCTGCGACGGCGAACGAAACGTCGCGATCGCGGGCGTTATGGGGGGACTGAATTCAGAGATATCGGAAATGACAACGTCGATCCTGATCGAGAGCGCATATTTTCAGCCGTCGAGCATCCGTAAAACCGCGAAGCGCCTGGGCCTTTCTTCGGATGCGTCGTACAGGTTCGAGCGGGGGACCGATCCTAATGGAACCCTCTTCGCCGCCGACCGTGCCGCTTCGCTGCTTGAAGAGATCGCGGGGGGCATCGTCCAAAAAGGGGCCATCGATATCTATCCAAAAAAAATAAAGGAGCGGACGATCGGACTGCGGCTGGACCGTGCCAATAAGATATTGGGAACGACGATACGGGCGAACCGCATAAAGAAGATTCTGCTGCCGATCGGCATCAAGCTGCGCACAGCGTCTGGCGGTAAATTTGCATGTTCGGTGCCGACTTTCCGTCCCGACCTCGAACAGGAGATCGATATCGTTGAAGAGATCGCACGGCTGCATGGCTATACCAACATTCCGGACAGCATGGGATCGATGATCGATTTTTCGCAGCATAGAACGAACAATAACGCCGTCGATGATATCCGCAATTCCCTTGAAGGAATCGGTTTCCATGAAGTCGTAACAAACAGCCTTGTCGAAGAGAGTGTAGCAAAGATATTCTCGGAAGACATTGTCCGGATCAAGAATCCTATCAGTAAGGATCTTGCTGCGATGCGTCCGAGCATGGTCGGGAGTATGCTCCAGACAGTTTTTTATAATTCGAACTACGGGACCAGCGACATTAGGGTATTTGAAATTGGAAGGACCTATAAGAAGGTCGACAGGAGCTTTCCGAAAACCACGGTCCCCGGGTTCTTGGAGACAAAAACCCTCGCAATTTGTATGGCTGGAAGGAAAAATGAGGTCGGATGGTATTCCAGCGACGTCGCCGTCGATATTTATGACATCAAAGGGGTTGTCGAGGGGCTGCTGAACAAAATTCTACTTGACAAATTTCAATTTATTTACTATGATAGCCGTAGTCCTTTAACTGAAGAGACTATAGCCATTGAAAAAGATGGTACTTACATCGGCTCTCTCGGCAAGGTGAAAAAAGATTTACTTAAGAAATTTTCACTTGAAAGTGATGTTTATGTTGCCGAGCTAACCATTGAAAATTTGATACCGGAGGAAAAAAGCTTCAAAAATTATACGCCGTCATCGAAATTTCCTCCTGTGACGCGAGATTTAGCCTTCATTGTTGAAAAGAAAGTATTAGCGGAAGATGTTAACCGGCTTATTCGAACGAGCGGCGCGCCGTTGCTAAAATCGGTTACGCTGTTCGATGTGTTCGAGGGAGAGCCGTTGAAAGATGGAAAGAAAAGTTTCGCCTTCGCTCTCGAATTGAATTCTGTCGAAAAAACCCTGACGGAGGGCGAAGCCGACGCTGTGATCAAAAAAATTATCTCTGACGTTTGCGGTAAATTCGGTGCGGAGCTGCGAAGTTGAGATAACGTCCATAACATCACGGACCGTGTGTGCAAGAACAACTTGAGCAAGAAATAAGTAGTGTTGAAAATTCTCTCGAAGCTGCGCTGAAGCAGCTCTGGGAAAAAGCGTACGCAGCGTCGACCGCGATCAGCTCGCTTCGCGAAGAGAAGCATGCGATCCAGCTGAAAGCGAACGAGCTTGAAGCACGATTGCTGCAAACGCAGACCGAACTATCAGCGAAAGATGCTGAAATTGATGGGCTCCGGAAGGATGTGGTTGCGCTTCAATTGACCTCCGCCTCCAACGGAAGCCTGAGCAAAGAAGAGAGGACGCAACTCCAGGTGAAGGTGAAGGCAATTTTAGACAAGATCAATTCCCATCTATAAACTATACGAGGTAGTGTTATCGCTGACGTTTGCTGAATTTTCCCAACTTACAACCAGATAGCACATTGGATCTAACAATGGACAGGAAAAGCGTGCGGGTTAAAATATTCGGGTCGGAGTATCCGTTACGAGGTGAAAGCGAAGAGTTTACGAAGAAAGTGGCGGGGTACGTGGACACGATGATTAACTCAATTCATGACAAGATTCCTGAGCAGCCTCCGCTTACAATTTCTGTCTTGGCCGCACTCAACATTACCGAAGACTTGTTGAAGGAGAAAGACAAGAACCGGGAGATCATCAGTAATTTCGAAAATGAGATCGTCAAAATTTCGAATTACCTCGATACAAGTCTCCAGAGCAATGGATAGGTCATTGTGCAACTTTTTACAGGAGGTTTTTTCCAACTCTTTGGCGGGAAAATTTAATCCGCACCGTCAGCCGTAGTCAATTACATTAAAGAACCTGACAGTTGTACCAACAGGGAGTTTGACTCATAACCGTCATATTACAGGCCTCAGCCGGGCCGCCTCGCGCGGAACGGATCTGCGAAACGCCTTCGGGCTTCCTGCGTAAGCGGGATAGCAGACAGTGGAAGTAAGAAACGGTTAGGCAAACACCCACCGTGTGAAAGAACGAGGTTCTTTAAACACTTTTGCCTAGGGTAGCAGTGCGGATTTTTTTTTATTGATGCCTCGATCCGTTTCACCAATTGAACTTTACAAGGGATGTTGAATATGCAAGTCGTGATTATCATCCCCATGGTCGTTATTCTCTGCAGCCTCGCGGCGTATGCCGGCTGGTACCTTAACGCCCGTTCGGGACAAAATAAGATCATGGGGGCCGAAGAACGCGCAAAGAAGATCATTGCCGATTCCGAGCGGGAAGCGAATTCCGTCATGCGCGAGAAGCTTCTCGAGGTCAAGGACGAATGGTACAAGAAGAAACAGGAGTACGACAACGAGTCGAACCAGAAGCGGAGCAAACTTCAGGCGTATGAGAAACAGCTTGCCTCAAGGGAAGAAAACATCGACAGAAAAGTGGAGCTGCTGAACAAGAAAGAGAGAGAACTCCATCAAATTCAGCGCGAGAACGACGAAAAGTCAAAGACGCTCGAGACCCGGCAGGCGGAACTTGAAAAGATCATTGCCGAGGAAATTGTGCGCCTGGAACGGTCTTCGGGCTTGTCGCGAGATGAGGCCAAGAAGATCCTGATCGAAACAATGACCAACGCCGCCAAAACCGAGGCCGCACAGACATTGAAAGACCTGCGCGATAAGGTCCGGGAGACGGCGAAACAGGACGCGCAGAAGATCATCGTGCAAGCCATCCAGCGTTCTGCCGCGGACCATGCAGTCGAGACGACAGTCAGCGTGCTGAACATCCAGAGCGACGAAATGAAGGGAAGGATCATCGGACTGGAAGGGAGAAACATCCGGGCGTTTGAAGCCGCGACTGGCGTAGATGTTATTGTAGATGATACGCCAGAAGCCGTTATATTATCAGGGTTTGACGCCTTTCGCCGAGAAGTCGCTAGAATATCTCTAGAACGCCTCATTGCCGACGGAAGGATCCATCCTGCTAGGATAGAAGAGGTCGTAGAAAAAGTGAAGGGGGAATTGGAAGAGGAAATTATTCGCGCGGGGGAGAATGCCCTGCTCGAAGTCGGATTGCCCGGAGCCCACCAGGAGGTAGTGAAACATATCGGTCGAATGAAATACCGTTCGAGCTACGGACAGAATCTTTTACAGCACAGCATTGAAGTGGCTTATCTCTGTGGAATCATCGCTTCGGAGCTTGGGATCGATCCGCTCCTCGCAAAACGGTCGGGGCTCATGCACGATATCGGCAAGACGGTTGACCGGAGCGTTGAGGGGCCGCACGCGCTTCTCGGTTATGAATTGGCAAAGAAGTACAACGAACATCCGATCGTCGTGAACGCGATTGGCTCGCACCATGAAGACATTCCGATGGAGCATCCGATCGCAGCGATCGTTCAGGCAGCCGACGCGATCAGCGGCGCGCGCCCGGGAGCACGCCGGGAATCGGTGGAAGGATACGTCAAGCGGCTTGAGAAGCTCGAGTCGATGGCGCAGTCGTTTCAGGGAGTCGCGAAGACGTACGCGATCCAGGCCGGGCGCGAGATCAGGGTTATCGTCGAACATGACAGAGTTGACGATGCGATGGCCGATCAATTAGCTCACGACATCGCTCAGAAGATCCAGCAGGAGATGGAATATCCGGGGCAAGTGAAAGTCATCGTCATTCGTGAAGTTCGTTCCATCGCATTCGCAAAATAGCCCAGGGTTTGCGTTCCGATGCTCACACGAATTGGCGTAACGGGGGGAATTGGAAGCGGGAAATCCGAAGTCTGCAGCATCCTCTCATCGTTGGGCGTAACGGTGCTTTCCGCCGATCTCATCGCCCGCCAGCTCTCCGACTCAGACCCAGACATTAGAAAAAAGATCATTTCCGCGTTCGGCGATCGATCGTACGATGCGAACACGGGAATTCTTCGCCGGGAGTACATCGCGTCGATCGTCTTTGACAATGCCGGGAAGCTTCGGCTCCTGAATTCAATCGTCCATCCGCCGGTGCTGGACGCGGTCGACAGAGAGATCCGGCAACTTGAGAAAAACGGGCTGACAGGATATATTGTCGTAGAAGCGCCGCTGATGTTTGAATCCAGATTGAACAAGCGCCTCGACTATGTTTTGACAGTTGCGGCAGACGAGCCGCATCGGATCGAACGGGTCCGTTTGCGGTCACACCTGACCGAAGCTCAGATCCGTTCGCGGATGGAAAGTCAAATTCCGCCGGATGAGGCGGCAGCGGCCTCGGATTTTATCGTCCACAATGATGCATCGCTCGACGAGCTGCGCAAGAAAGTTGTTTTCTTCCACACAATTTTTTCGGCACTGAAACCACAAACCGCGAAGAACCATGAACATACTCGATAGCGAAGCAAAACTTTTTTTCAAGACATACAAACGGCTCCCGCTCGTCGTCGACAGGGGGGAAGGTTGCTACCTCTACACGACGGACGGGAAGAAATACCTGGATATGTTCTCAGGGCTTGCCGTCAATGCGTTAGGATACGGACACCCCGGCGTGATCGCGGCCATCGAAAAGCAATCGAAGCGGTTCAATCACCTCTCGAATTATTTTGTTCAAGAGCCGCAGGTCGAGCTTGCCGAGCGCCTTCTTCAGCATTCAAAATTTCAGAAGATCTTCTTCACAAATTCCGGCACGGAAGCGACAGAAGGGGCGATCAAGCTGGCGCGCAAATGGGGAACCGCCCATAATAAATTTAGGATCTTCGGAATGACGAACGGTTTCAGCGGCAGGTCCATGGGAGCCCTTTCGCTGATGGACAAGGATAAATACCGGGAAGGCTATGGCCCGTTCCTCGAGAATTGCGGCCACATTGTCTTCAACGATGTCAGGGATTTGCGGTCAAAAATTGATGATTCGACAGCCGCGGTGTTTTTGGAATTCATCCAGGGGGAGGGGGGAGTTGTTCCGGTCACAAAAGAATTCATTGACGGTTTGGAAGGACTCCGGAAGAAGCACGGCTTCCTCATCGTCGCGGATGAAATTCAATCCGGCATCATGAGGACAGGAAAGTTCTTTGCCTTTGAACATTTCGATTTCCATCCGGACATTGTGACGATCGCAAAACCGATCGGCGGCGGACTTCCGCTCGGGGCGATCTTAGGGAACGATGCGGTCGCCTGCGTCTGGTCGTACGGCGTACACGGCACCACGTTCGGCGGGAACCCCGTCGCCTGCGCTGCAGGAAAGGTCGTGATCGACACGGTGACAACGGAAGCCATGAAAAGGCAGATACAGGAATCGTCCGGCTATTTGTTCAGCCGGCTTCTGTCGCTCAAAAAGAAATTCGAGACCATCAAAGAAGTCCGAGGAGCGGGGTTCATGCTCGGTGTCGACCTGACCCGGGACAGCACGCCGATCGTCGACCAAATGCTCTCGCGCGGGGTGCTTGTCAATTCCACCGCTCAAACGGTTGTTCGAATCCTTCCGCCGCTTATTGCGCAGAAAAATGAGATCGATATCCTGCTGCAGGTTTTTGAGGAAGCGCTCGCTTCGTTGACAACGTGATCTCGTGTGTACCGAATGTTAAGTATTTGTTAACAAATCCCTTGACATTTTAAAGACTCCGCTATATATTTGCACAGCAATAAATTGCCACGCTTCACTAACCAATAACTATTTTCGAGGTCCGCCATGAAGAAATTCTTAGCGCTTGCTGCAGCAACACTCCTGTTTACTTCGCTGAGCTTTGGTCAACTTGGATTGCATGATATAGGTGGAGGAGTCGGCTACGTATCGGTTTCATTCACGAACGCAGGCTCGTCATCCCAGTCTCTTGGCGGATTTCTGATCGCGGCTCATGCAAATCTTGGGGATCTTGCAAAAGATCTCAACTTGGTTCCTGATATCCAGTACTTCTCAACCTCGACAACAGTTAATGGAGGGACATGGAAAGTGGGCGACTTTGCCATTAATGCGAATGTTCATTACAATTTTGAGATGGAAGGAATGATCAAACCATACGTCGGCGCTGGTCTTGGACTTGACTTCTTCAGCACGACAGCCAGTGTGACCATTCCCGGTTACAGCACGGGCTTCTTCACGGTTCCTTCCCAAACGTATAGCGCGACAGGATCGGCTACCCGTCTTGGTATCAACCTTCTTGTTGGAGCGAACTATAAGCTGAATGATAAAATGTCTCTGTTGCTTGAACCGCGGTACGTCATTGCAAGCGATTTGGACAATTTCCAGATCAAAGCCGGCGTAACCTGGGCTTTGAATTAACCCCTGAAAATAAGCTGTCAAAAAGGCCTTTCCCAAAACGAAAGGCCTTTTTATTTTACAGAACTGCTTCTGGTGCCTGGACGTTACGGCAATATTAAATAATTTGTTGCTTCTTCAGTTCTCCCTCCCTACATTTGCCCGATTGCTCCACGTATCGTTGGCGGCATTCATCAATCAAACAACATTTCCATAAACTCACCTGGAGGGATGTCATGAAAAAAGTTCTTATGCTCTTCTTGGCACTCGCGATGCTTTTCAGCTTTGCTGCTGCTCAAGATGTTACGCCAGGAGTGAAAGCGGGGTCAAAATCTCTCAACTTTACTTTCGGAGGCTTGGGCGCGTTCGGCCTTAACGCCACAGGTCCTAATGCACCGACCGCTGGAATTGGCGGTTCATACTTCCTTAACAGCGACGCTGCGATCCGAGTCGGCCTTCAAGTGGTCTCCACAAGCAGGAGCATTCCTGCAAATGCTCCTACGGGCCTCAGCGGAACGGATGGAACCGGTTCCTCCTTCGGTTTGGGGATCGGCGCTGATTACCTGATGTACATGACCGCCGGCCGCGTTCGGCCGTACTGGGGGGCCGGACTTCAGTTCATTACGATGTCCAACGACTATAAGCCCCCAGTGGTCGGCAACGCCTCCCAGGGGGAGGATAAAGACGATCCTGCCAACGGCCCCACCGGTGTTACATTCCAGGTCGCCGGATTTCTCGGCGCGGAATTTTTTATCTACTCCGAACTGAGCGTCTCAGCGGAATATCAGCTCAACATTGTCAGCCTTAATTCGCAGTCCGACAATGTCCAGAGCAACGGAAATACTTCCGTGACAACCAAAGAACCGAGCACGACAACAATTCTCGGATTCGGTTCTGCGGGGGCAACACTGCACATTTATTTTTAGTTGTACCGGTCACAGACGTGACAAAGGCGTTCTGCGGAACGCCTTTTTTATTTTAAAAGAATTTCGTACCTTATGACATATGGAAATAAAGACGGATTTTCTTGTTCTCGGAAGCGGCATTGCCGGATTGTTCTACGCGTTGAAAGTGGCCGAGCTCGGGTCTGTAGCCATCGTTACGAAAAAACAGAAAGCGGAATCGAACACGAATTACGCCCAAGGCGGGATCGCTTCGGTTCTCTCGTCGACCGACTCGTTTGAATCGCATATTGCCGACACCATGAACGCAGGGGCCCACTTGTGCCATCGCGATGCGGTGGAAGTGCTGGTGAAAGAAGGCCCTGACCGCGTGAAGGAATTGATCACGATCGGCGTGGAGTTCACCCGAAGAGGAGGCCAGCTCGATCTCGGCAAGGAAGGGGGGCATTCCCAGCACCGTATCGCTCATGCAGCAGACCTTACGGGGAAGGAAGTGGAACGGGCTCTTCTCGCAAAAGTATCCGACCATCCGAACATCAAGGTCTACGAAAATCATATTTCGATAGACCTCATCACCGAACATCATCTTTTCGAACACGCCAAGAAACAGCATTCCGAGACCCATTGCTGGGGGGCCTACGTCCTCGACGTCGACAATAACGTTGTGAAGACCTTCCTGGCCCCTGTGACGATGCTGTCGACCGGCGGAGCGGGACACGTGTATCTCCACACCACGAACCCGTCGATCGCGACCGGAGACGGCATTGCGATGGCATACCGCGCCGGGGCCCCCATCGGCAACTTGGAGTTCATTCAGTTTCATCCCACGGCGCTCTACAACTCGGGCTCGCCGGAATTCCTGATCACAGAAGCGGTCCGGGGATTCGGCGGCATATTACGAACGACGTCGGGCGAGGACTTCATGCTTCGGTATGACAAGAGGGGCTCGCTGGCAACAAGAGACATCGTGGCGCGCGCTATCGACTCCGAACTTAAAAAAAGCGGGGCAGAACATGTGTACCTTGACGTTACCCACTTAAACCCTGAAGAAGTCAAGAATCACTTCCCGAATGTCTACCGGCGATGCCTCGAGTACAAGATCGACATCACAAAAGAATTGCTCCCTGTTGTCCCTGCCGCGCATTATATCTGCGGCGGCGTCGTGACAGACCTCAACGGGCGGACTTCGATCTCGGGGTTGTATGCGTGCGGTGAAGTGAGCATGACGGGGGTGCACGGGGCCAATCGCCTCGCAAGCAACTCTTTGCTCGAAGCGATTGTTTATTCCCACAGAGCGGCAGAGGACATCAAGCTGCGCCAATTGCCTAAAGAAGCGATCTCCGGCATTCCGCCATGGGACGACTCCGGCACCATCAACAGCGAAGAATGGGTGCTCATTGCTCACGACCGGCGGGATATTCAGCAATTGATGTGGGATTACGTCGGCATTGTCCGGTCGACACCGAGGCTGGAGCGTGCCCACCGGCGGATTCAGCTCATTCTGAAAGAGGTGACCGACTTTTACAGGCGCACCAAGGTCACCGAGGCCCTTATTGAGTTGAGAAATTTGGCGTGCGTTGCCGACATTATTATTCGTTCGGCGTTGATGAGGCACGAGAGCCGCGGCCTGCACTTTACAACGGATTACCCGAAGCTAGACGACCAACATTGCTTGCATGATACTATCATCACATCGGATTTGGTGAATGAAAAAATCGCGACTCGATAACGACAAACCCCGCTGCGCCTGCGGGATCTTCGGGATTTTCGACCATCCCCAGGCATCGTTGCTCACCTATTATGGACTTCATGCGCTTCAGCATCGGGGACAGGAAGCCAGCGGCATCGTGACGAACGAGTACGACCCGAAGAAACAACGGCATCACTTTAACGCAGTGAAAGGAATGGGGCTTGTTACCGACGTTTTCAAAGATTACAGAGTTGTTCAGGACCAACTGAAGGGAACCTCCGCTATCGGGCACAACCGTTATTCGACCGCGGGGTCGGCGAATAACCGGTCCAACATCCAGCCGTTTACGGTGAACTACCGGAACGGCAATCTGGCATTGGCCCACAACGGCAACCTGACAAACTTCCGGACCCTCCGGCAGGAGTTGCAGGATGAGGGGACGATCTTTCAGACGACATCCGACAGCGAGATCGTTCTCCACCTGATTGCGCGGAGCAAGCAGAAGCAGCAGATTGACCAAATACAGGAAGCGCTGGAGAAAATTGAAGGGGCGTTTTCGCTTCTGATCCTCACCGACACATCGCTTGTCGCCACGCGGGACGTCTACGGAATCCGCCCGCTCGCGTTGGGCATAAAGGACGACCGGTTTGTTGTCGCCTCGGAATCCTGTGCATTCGATATGATCGATGCGACATATGTCCGCGATATTGCACCGGGAGAGATTCTCGTCATTGACGACAACGGAACCAAAGCAAAGAAACTTCATTCTCGCCGGCTGTCGAAGAAGAACGAAAAACCGCACCACTGCATTTTTGAGTATATCTACTTTTCGCGGCCGGACAGCCAGATCTTCGGCGAAAGCGTCGATAAAGTTCGCCGGAAACTTGGAAAAGCCCTTGCGCAAGAGGCTCCGATCGCTCCCGACAGCGACGAGAAGACGATCGTTATCAGTGTCCCCGATTCAAGCAATACCGCCACGCTCGGCTTCGTCTCCGAGAGCAACAAACAGGGAATACCGACGAAGCTTGAGATCGGCTTGATCCGAAACCACTATGTCGGCAGGACGTTCATCCAGCCCGAACAGGGAGACCGGGAGATGAAAGTCCGGACAAAATACAGCACGGTGAAAGGCGTCCTAAAAGGGAAGAAGGTTGTTCTCGTCGATGACTCGATTGTACGCGGAACAACTTCAAAGCAGCTCGTTAAGTTATTGAAAGAAGCCGGCCCGAAGGAGATTCATTTTAGAATAACTTCGCCCCCGATCATCAGTCCATGTCACTGGGGAATGGACTTCCCGCGCAAAGAGGAATTGATCGCTGTGCGCTGCAACGCAAATGTCGAAACAATCCGCAAGGAACTGGACGTGGACAGCATCCACTATTTATCCCTTCAGAAAATGCTCGACGTTGTTCCTCAAACCGGCGGTAAGAGCTACTGCACTGCCTGCTTCGGCGGAAAATTCCCCACCGGCGTTGAGACGACAACGGACAAAAATGGTCTCGAATCGTAGGAATGGATGAATCCTCCCTAAAAGGTTATCGTTTCGTTCTTGCCATAATCATAGGTACAATTTTTCTTCGCTCCCCTGCCTTTTCGCAAAAGTACGTCCCCAACGAGTTGATCGTTAAATTCAGCTCCAATGCTCCCGATTCGGTCCTCAATCAAGTTTTCCTTAACAGAGATTTTTCGGCTGTCGCATCGCAGACCTATTCGCAGTCGGTACGAAAAGTCTCATCGATCGGTGCGGCGAAGAGAAGCTCTCCTCAAAAAGTCGGAGTCCGGTCACCAAGTTCGTTGAGCCAAGCGCACCTTGCCCGGGTCATGTTCTCTGATGCCGCATCCACTGATAAAGCTTTGTCAGAATTTCAACAAAGTCCATTTATCGATTATGCACAAAGGAATTACATCTATAAGATCGACCAGTTTCCCAACGACTCAGCTTTCTCCGGCCAATGGGACCTGGACCAAATAGGAATATTTGAACTCTGGGCGAGCGGCTTTTTTGATCAGCCGCTTCCTCAAGTGATCGTAGGCGTCCTCGATACGGGTGTGGATTACCTTCACCCGGACCTTGCATCGAGGATCTACACTAATCCCGGGGAGACAGGTCTCGACGAGTTTGGCCGCGATAAGAGGACCAATGGGGTGGACGATGACGGCAATGGCTATATCGACGATTGGCGCGGATACGATTTTGTCGACCAGCCGATTCCCGATATCGGAGATTGGTCCACGCGCGACAATGATCCCATGGATGAAAATGGCCACGGAACTGCCGTTGCAGGAATCATCGGAGCACAAGTGAATAACAAGCTCGGGATCGCCGGCATCTCTCCGATCGCGCAAATTATCCCGCTCCGTGCATTCAATGCCGATGGAGATGGGACAGACGCAGACATTGCCGCGGCAATAATATATGCAGCCGACAACGGCGTACAGGTCCTCAATATGAGCTTCGGGGATGTCATTTTGTCTCCCCTGATGAGGGATGTCATTCACTATGCACACGAGAAAAACGTTGTGCTCATAGCGTCAAGCGGCAATGATGGAACAAGTTATCCTCACTATCCTTCAGATTTTAGTGAGGTAATTTCGGTCGGGTCGACATCTCAATCTGAAGAACGATCGTTCTTTTCTTCATACGGACCATCGCTTGCGTTAATGGCGCCGGGCGAATCTATCCCCACACTAGGCCTCGGCGGGGGATACCAATCGGCGTTCACAGGCACATCCGCAGCTGCTCCTCACGTTTCGGCGATCGCATCGCTTCTGATCAGTTTGGCTGAATTAAAGTCCGGCGGAGCAAGCGGTCCACCGCTGACCAACGATGAAGTTCGCGCGAATCTTTTGGCAGGTTGCATCGATCTCGGAGACAAAGGCTGGGACAATTATTATGGCGCTGGTCTTGTGAATGCTAGAGTTTTACTCTCACAGCCTCAAAGAAACGTCGTACAAATCACATCTCCTTCAGCTGATGCGCAGCTCAATAATTCTGTTGTCCCGGTCATCGGGACGGCAACGACAGACCAATTGGACTCGGTTAACGTGTTTTATGGAATCGGCGACTCACCGGCATCGTGGATTCGACTCGCCTCGTATGATCATCGAAATTTTATCAACGATACCCTTGCTCTGTGGAATATAACTTCTTTATTAGATGGAATTTATACTCTTCGATTGCAAGTGACAAATATCCAGGGTGGAGATGTTGAAAACAGAGAGCGCGTATTGATCACAAGGTCGGCTCCGAATGTTTTGAGCTTTATTTTCCAGGATTCCATAGTTGTTCAAGAACAGGAGGGGGCTCTTGCGGTCTTAAAGGTCGACAAGCCATGTTCCGCTAGACTCTGGTTTCGGGAGCATTCCCCCCTCGGACAGTTCAAAGAGATTGCCTCAGCGGGAATTCAGCTTGACCATTCGTTTCTTTTGACGCAAAAGGATTTCCAACCCGGCGTGTCTTACGATTTTTACGTCCAGGCCGCCGATCAGGCTGGAAGAACCGTCACGTATCCCGCCGCCGCATTGACCAGCAACAATTACGTCACATTTGATTTTCCAGGTCTTAATATTTCCACGACCGGTTTTACGGAGCTGCCATGGACCTTGCCGGAAGGATATTTGTTGAACAAGACCGGAATGATCTCGGGAAAGCCCGTAGTGATCCTGAATCAATATGATGCAGCGGGAAGTTTCGGCAAACTGATGGCGTTTCAGTATGTAAATGGCGCATTCATTCCGATCGATTCTACTCCGCGCCAATGGGTTCCTCATGATCTGAAAGATGCTTTTGGCGACGGAAGGCTTTCTACCCTGGTCCAGGACGAAGGATACACTGAACTGTTAACGTCTGATGCAGGTGGAAGCTCCTTTTTCTCAAACAGAACTTTTGTCGATTCGATCGACGTATGGGGAAGCCAGCTTTACGATTTCGACGGCGACGGCAAACTTGACCTCATCGCCCGATCGAGCACGCAATACCTTATCTTTAAGAATATGGGGGAGAATAAATTTCAGCTGATGGCACAATTGAGCGATCCGACTCCTCCCTTGCCTGGCGATGCCGCAAATCAATTCGGCCCTCCGCGGACGTTGGTAGGGGATTTTTCTGGGACCGGGAATACAGAAATATTATTTGCCGACTACGACGGCGATATGGTGATGTACAGCCAGGTGAACAAGCAGGCTGCCCCCTTTCAGTTTCAACTTGTATGGACCGATACCACAAGCCTGCTCGAAACGAGCGATTACCTCACTGCCGGTGATTTTAACGGTGACGGCCATCTCGATTTTGCGGTCGCCGGACATTCAAATCTTGATTTGAACGCCGAGCGGGAGTACGACCCGCCGGCGTGGACCGTCCGCATTTTCACTCACCGGCCGGGCGATTCGGCCTACGTATTCACAAAGATCTGGGATCAGACCTTTTACGGCGTCAAAGCCGGGCTTCAGTACAACAATGGAGTGGCGGCGGGAAAAATATCTGGCTCAACGAATGACCAATTATTTCTGAGCCTTAATCCGTACCTCTACGTGATCGACTATGATCCTTCGAGCCAGTCCTTTGCCCCGGCCTGGGTTCATTTGTCCGCATCGAACTCGGTCCTCGTTTCGGATTTCAACGGCAACGGGATTCCGGAGTTTAGTTTCAACGCGGGAGGGATGATTCACTTTTTCGAAAAGACGTCAACTTCATCGAAGCCGCAGACGCCGTGGGGGATTGCGGCGACACCGCTTTCGGCTCGTGCGGTCGAAATACAGTGGAGCTCTGCTGCCCCTTCATCGCCCCACCGAGTGTACAGGGATTCTGTCTCTCCGCCGCAAACCTTGCTGACAACAGTAAACGGAACGGCCTTCATCGATACTACTGTGGTAGGCGGAAAAACGTATTGGTATGCCGTGTCGTTGTTGAACCCGGTTGAGAGCGATCATTCGTCGCCCGTGTCCACCATGCCTCACAACCCAGCCCGGATCGACTCTGTTCTGGAGCAATCGTTGACGCAAATCGCTGTTTGGATGTCGATTCCCTTCGATCAAACCCGGCTGACTTCCGCTGAAATCTTTCTCGATGACACTCTGAAGCCGGTCTCGCTGGGTGTTCACAATCCCTCTGAATTATTACTGACCTTCGCTCAGCCTCTTGTAACGGGTGCGCACTTTGTCCGCGCAAGGAGCTTATTTGACGTATACGGAATGGCTGCCGACAGCGCTCAGAAAAAATCGTTCGTTAGTTCGCTCCAACCCGTTCACACATTTTACCTTGAAAAAGCATCGATCATTTCACAAACAGAATTATTGCTTGAGTTTAACGATACGCTTTCGGCCGCTGCTTTGGATATCGCCAATTATCATTTCTCAAACGCCGTTAGAACCTTCGCCTTAAAAGAAGCGCAGCTCGATACGCTATCACGGTCAAAAGTGTTTCTTTTTCTTCAGGACAATGAACATCTCACGCCGCTCGGCTTCAGAATGGATTTGACGGCAAGTGAGAATATCGTAGACAATGACGGGAATGCTCTTAACGACGGCAAAGGACAAACTCTGTCACTTGTCATCGATGTTGAGAACCTTGATCATGTCATGGTCTTTCCGAATCCTCTGCGGTATTCGAACGGCGATGCAGCCCGCAACCATATTACATTCGCGAATCTCCCGCAATATTGCCGCGTGGACATTTTCGAACCGAACGGAATAAAAGTGGCCAGCGTCGAAGGCGATACCAGGGCTGCCGGACTCGATTGGAATCTGACCGATCAGCACGGGAGGCTTGTCGGATCGGGAGTCTATGTCTTCATGGCAACACAGCTTGATGCCAACAACAACCAAATCCGCACAAAACTCGGAAAATTTGCGATCATTAAATGACGACGAAAGAAAATCCCTGGACGATCTCCAACGTTCTGAGCCTCAGCCGCATTGTATTGATGGGGCCGGTCGTGTACTTCTTTCTCTCTTCAATGCCGCATCACCGCGAATATGCCGTGCTGTTCCTCCTTATTGCCGTAACGACCGACGCCCTCGACGGATATTTTGCGCGGCTCCTGCATCAGGAGTCAGAACTGGGAAAGGTGATTGACCCCTTGGCCGATAAGATCGGCGTCGGCATTGTTGTTGTTTTACTTCTGTTTTTTGGCGATATTCCTTTTTGGTTTGCACTCCTCATTGTAGCGAGAGACTTTCTCATTTTTTTAGGCGGGCTGTATATCCGAAAGCGAACCGGACTCATTCTTCCCTCGAATATGCCCGGGAAGCTGGCGGTCTCTTTTGTCGCGTTAACATTGACTCTCTCGATCGTACACTATCGCATTTTTTCGGCGTTAGAGACGATTTCATTTTGGATAAGCGTTACATTGCTCGTGTATTCGTTCGTCGTTTATACAAGACGATTTATTGCTGTGCTGGCTGCTGATAAAAATAAACCGCGCCTATGAGTTTCTTCGACTCGATAAAATTGTCCCGCCTCAAAGACGGCCTTGCGAAAACGCGGGAGGCCTTTGTTTCGAAGATCGGCAGGCTTGTCCTCTCTAAAGGAACGATCGATACCGACTTCATTCATCAACTGGACGAAATCCTGATCGGCGCAGATATCGGCGTCGAAACCGCACAGCTCATTCTTTCGGCGGTCAGACAGGAGGCGAAAGATCAGCGCTATGAAAGTCCCGAGGAGCTAAACGCCATTATTCGGTCTGCCATCTCGGCAATGTTCCAAAACGGCGGCCAAAAACAGAGTATCGGCCCGATGGAGCCGTTGGCCAGTTCCAGACCATACGTGATAATGGTCGTTGGCGTGAACGGCGTCGGAAAAACCACGACCATCGGCAAACTTGCATTCAACTATAAGAATGCAGGAAAGAACGTGCTCATAGGCGCCGCAGACACTTTTCGTGCAGCGGCAAACGAGCAGCTGGAGATTTGGGCCAAACGCGCCGGCGTAACGATCATTCAGCAAGTGCACGGTTCAGACCCTGCAGCGGTCGCTTTCGACACGGTGAAAGCCGCTCAAGCCCGCAATGCCGACGTCGTTATTATCGACACCGCCGGACGCCTTCACACGAAAGTGAATTTGATGGAAGAACTGAAAAAAATAAAGCGCGTGATGAAGAAATGCCTGGCCGATGCGCCGCACGAGGTGCTGCTCGTCCTTGATGCCTCGACTGGCCAAAATGCCATCCAGCAGGCGAAACAATTCGATGATGCTGTCGGCCTTACCGGATTGGTGGTGACCAAACTTGACGGGACCGCAAAGGGAGGGATCATCATCGCAATCACTCGGGCGTTGAAAATCCCTGTGCGCTTCATCGGCGTTGGCGAGGGAATCGAAGATCTGCAGCCGTTCGATGCATCAGCGTTCGTTGACGCCCTCTTCGAAAAAGCGGCTGTGTGAGCAGTTTCTCATCACCGTTGCAAAGGATTTGACCTGGCAGCAACCATCAACATATTACCCGACCAGCTCGCGAACAAGATCGCCGCCGGCGAAGTTGTCCAGCGGCCTGAATCGGTGGTAAAAGAACTCGTCGAAAATTCGATCGACGCAGGGGCGACCTCCATTTCGATCGTTATAAAAGAGGGGGGAAAAAGTTTCATTCAGATCTCCGATAATGGATCGGGGATGAGTGATGAGGATGCCGTCCTCTCATTCGGCCGTCATGCGACGAGCAAGATACGGTCATACGAAGACCTCGAGAGTATTCGAACGCTTGGCTTTCGGGGGGAAGCGCTTGCATCGATTGCCGCGGTCGCCCACGTAGACCTGAAGACCCGGCGCCGGGATGAGGAGGTGGGTGCATTGGTGCGAATGGAAGGGGGGACTCTGAAAGAACACTCGAAAACAAGCGCGCAGCCGGGGACAATGATCACCGTGCGCAACCTCTTCTATAACACGCCTGCCCGGCGCAATTTCTTGAAATCAAATAATACCGAATTCAAGCATATTTATGATGTCGTGCAACGGGTCGCGCTTTCCCGTCCGGATATTGCCATTCAATTCATAAGCGACGAGGAGAATCTGCTCGACCTGAAAGGGGGGGGCATTCAGGAACGGTTGAAGAATTTATACGGCGAACGGCACTTCGAAACTCTCATTCCGATTGGAGAGGAGACCGATCTTCTCTCTATCTCGGGCTTCATCGGCAAACCCGATTTTGCGCGAAAATCGAAAGTCGACCAATACCTTTTTCTCAACAAGCGGCCGATCTTCAGCCGGGCGATCAATCATGCGATCTTTTCCGGCTACGAGCATTTGATGGACAAAGGGAATTTTCCCTTCTACCTCGTTTTTCTCGACATTGACCCTCACAAAGTCGACGTGAATGTCCATCCTTCCAAGATGGAAGTGAAGTTTGCCGATGAGCAGAGCATTTACCGCTTCGTCATTTCGGTTGTCCGAAAAGCTCTCGGCGCAAACGATCTCGTCCCCTCGCTCGAAGTGAACTCCTCCAAAAATTTTGACCAGTCATTTGCCTCCCTGCGGCATGCTGCGCTCCCTCACCACTTTTCCGCCGGCTTCAACAATGTTCCATCCGGCCCCTTCCTGGCCTCGACGGAGGGTCCGGCGGGCCACCCTCTGAACCTTGATAAACTTTTTTCCGATATTCCGACAGTGCCCCTTCCGGAGAACGGCAAACCGCAGCAGTTTGCCCATGGCACCAGGGAAAACGAGGCTCAGGAAGGAAAAGCGATCTGGCAGCTTCATAATAAATACATTCTTTCGCAGATCAGAACAGGGCTGATGATCGTCGATCAGCATGTAGCTCACGAGCGGGTTTTGTATGAACGGGCCTTGGCGAGTTTCAAGAATGCCGTCCCGGTCTCCCAGCAGCTGCTTTTTCCTCACACCGCGCAACTCTCCTCGGGCGATTTCGCCCTTGCAAAAGAGTTGATTCCTCATCTGCAAGCGATCGGTTTTGAGTTAAAACTCTTCGGAAAAAACACTATTGTCCTTGAGGGTGTGCCGACGGACGTCAAGGCAGGGAGCGAAGGGAGCATCCTCCAGGATATATTGGATGAATTCAAGAACAATCAGCATCGGGTGAAGCTTGATGCCCGCGACAATGTGGCAAAATCCTTTTCCTGCAAGGCGGCCATTAAGGCCGGCGACAAGCTTACGGAAGTGGAGATGCGAGTATTAATCGACCAGCTTTTCGCGACATCGATGCCGTACGTGTGCCCTCATGGACGCCCTGTCGTAGTCAAAATTTCACTCGGCGAGTTGGACAGAAGGTTCATGCGGACATCTTGAAATCGATTCCATGAAATAGGTTAATACATTAAATTGTATTTAATTACCTTGTTATTAAGAAACATCAATCTATCTTGATTTCTTCTGGAGGATAGTGAACATGGCTGGGATTGAGGGCTTGGATGCCGTTAAGAAGGCGAAAGCGGTTTGGAATGAACATGCGTCAAGGGCGGGAAAGCGGCAAAATATAAAGTTCACTACCGTGAGCGGCGAACCGATTGAAACGCTTTACACCCCCGACGATATACAACATATCAACTATCTTTCCGATATAGGCTTCCCCGGCGAATTCCCGTACACGCGGGGTGTTCATCACAATATGTACCGCGGCAAGTTATGGACCATGCGCCAATTTGCCGGATTCGGGACGCCCGAGGACACGAACGGAAGGTTCAAGTACCTTCTCGAACATGGCCAAACGGGCTTATCAACGGCGTTCGATTTGCCGACACTGATGGGGAGGGATGCGGATGACCCGCTCTCGGAAGGCGAGGTCGGCATTTGCGGTGTGTCAATAAGCTCCCTTGCGGATATGGAGATCCTGTTCAAAGGAATTCCGCTGGACAAGGTTTCCACGTCTATGACCATCAATGCTCCCGCAGCAATGATGCTCGCTTTCTACATCGCGGTCGGGGAAAAACAGGGAGTCGCCTCCAAATCGTTGCGGGGGACGATCCAAGCCGACATCCTCAAAGAATATATCGCCCAGAAGGAATGGATCTATCCGCCGTCGCCTTCAATGCGGCTCATTACGGACATGTTCACTTATTGCGCAAAAGAACTTCCTCAGTTTAATCCTATCTCTATTAGCGGCTATCACATAAGGGAAGCCGGTTCAACTGCGGTCCAGGAACTCGGGTTCACTCTCGCCGATGGCTTTGCGTACGTTGAAGCCGGGATGGCGGCAGGGTTGGATATCGACGAGTTCGCACCGCGCCTCTCTTTTTTCTTCAACTCCCATCTCGATTTTTTTGAGGAGATCGCAAAGTTCAGAGCAGCGCGCCGGATCTGGTCAAAGCGGATGCGGTATAAGTACGGCGCAAAAAATCCAAAGTCATGGATGCTCCGGTTTCACACCCAGACAGCCGGCTGCTCTCTCACCGCTCAACAGCCAGAGAACAATATTATCCGGACGGCCCTCGAAGCGCTTGCGGGCGTTTTGGGTGGAACGCAGTCGCTCCACACCAATTCGATGGACGAAACGCTCGCTCTTCCTTCCGACAAAGCCGTAAAAATAGCCCTTAGAACGCAGCAGATTATAGCACACGAAATCGGCGTCGTGAACACGATCGACCCCCTTGCCGGAAGCTATTTTGTGGAGTCGCTGACAACGCAGATGGAAGAAGAGGCAGAACAGTATTTCGAAAAGATCGATATGCTGGGAGGAGTGATTCCTGCGATAGAAGAAGGGTTCTTTCAACGGGAGATTGCCGAAGCTGCGTATCGTTATCAGAGCGACGTGGATAAAAAAGAGAAGATTATCGTCGGTGTTAATGAGTATATTGAGGAGGAAGAGCAGTTGGAAATCCCTATTCTTTACATTACCCCGGAAGTGGAAGCCAAGCAAAGAAAACGACTTGCTGAATTACGGCATGAAAGAAATTCAGCAAATGTCGAAGGAGCTCTGGGCGAACTACAGCGGGGCGCTGCAGATGGATCGAATCTTATGCCGCTGCTCTTGAAGGCGACGAGAGCGTACGTGACGCTCGGTGAAATGTGCAACGCACTTGCCGAACATTTCGGAGTCTATGAGGAGCCTGCTGTCTTTTAGTATTGGAATCCCATACACTAACGACAGACATTGAAAATGAGACAATATTTCCGCCTTCTGCGTCCGTCTCAATGGATCAAGAACACTTTCGTTTTTGCCCCGCTCGTCTTTTCAAAGCATCTCTTCGATTCCCAGTTATTTGGCGTTGCGCTGAAAGGGTTTATCTCCTTCAGCCTCATCTCCAGCGTTGTTTACATTGTGAATGATATCCTTGACAGGGAAGCTGACGCCGCCCATCCGGTCAAGAAGAACCGGCCGATCGCATCCGGGAAGGTCTCAACCCTGGCAGCCCTCGCGATGGGCGCAATTCTGGTCCTCGCCGCTTCCCCCTTGGCTCTTTCGCTCCCCGTCGGCTTTCAGCTTGTCCTGCTGTCATACCTCGTGTTACAGATCCTGTATTCGGTCGGACTGAAGAAAATCGTTATCCTCGATGTGTTCATCATCGCTTCCGGATTCATGCTCCGCGTTCTTGGCGGCGCTGAAGTTATCAATGTCATGATTTCCCACTGGATCATTCTTTGCACAATGTTTCTGTCGCTCTTTTTGGCTCTGGCCAAAAGACGGGGGGAGATCATGTTATTCCAGCAGCACGAGGGGGCATCCGGACGAACAGTGCTTCAGCACTATGACGTGAACTTTCTCGACAGCGCCATGGTGGTCACTTCATCCGGAATGGCGATTTCCTATGCCTTATATACAGTGGCGGAACGGACCGTGAACGCCTTTGGGTCGGACAATCTGATCTTCACCACCATCTTTGTTCTTTTTGGAATTTTCCGCTATCTCTTTCTCGTGATGAGAATGAACATGGGGGAAAATTCGGTCGCGATCATTCTAAAGGACAGGCCGATGTTTATCAATCTTTGTTTATGGTTCCTTTCTTGCGTCGCCATTATTTACCACTGATGCTTTTCATAACTTCCGAACCTTGTTTTCTTATTCTTTTTCAGATAGGCCCCGATCAAGATATATCTTCCCGGCATAGTAGCCGATATTCTTAAAATGTTTTATATTGCGGAGAAATTGTCTGTTTTACTTTAGGTTCAAACCATGACTCGTTCGCGCGTCGCCGTCATCAAGACCAATCCTGCTACAGTCATTTCGGACTATGAGAAACTCCTGAAGCTTGCGGGAGCGGAACAGGCCCTTTCAAAGTCGTCCCCGACGATCCTAAAAGATAACATCAGCTGGCATTTCCCTTACCTGAGCGCGAATACAACTCCGTGGCAGCTCGAAGGAACGGTCAAAGCCCTTAAGACATGCGGGTATTCTGATTTGGTTTCGGTACATAACAACACCGTCGTTACCGATCCCTACCGCGGAGAGAAGCTGAACAAGCTCAGCCCGATCTACGAAAAATACGGGATCGAAGAGCGGTATAATTTCAATCCTAATGAAATACAATGGATCAATTATGCGCCGAAGGCGCGGATGCGCGCCTTGAACAGAATTTATCCGCATGGCATCCGCATTCCTGAATATTTTCTCGGAAAGAACATCGTCCATCTCCCGACGGTAAAGACCCATATTTATACGACGACAACGGGCGCGATGAAGAATGCGTTCGGCGGACTGCTGAACACTCGACGTCATTACACGCATACCTGGATTCACGAAACCCTCGTCGATCTTCTCGCCATCCAGAAGGAAATTCATTCCGGGCTTTTCGCGGTGATGGACGGGACGATCTGCGGCAACGGTCCCGGGCCGCGGACGATGATCCCGGTGGAAAAGGACTATATTATAGCAAGCGCCGACCAGGTTGCGATCGATGCCGTAGCGGCAAAGATGATGGGGTTCGACCCGTTGAGCATCAAATATCTCCGCCTGGCGCATGAGGATAAACTCGGCTGTGCGGACCCGCGAGACATCGAAATCGTCGGGGAAGACATCTCCAGCGTTAATTTTGGCTTCACCGTCGGCGATAATCTCGCCAGCATGGCCGGCGATTTCTTCTGGTTCGGACCGCTCAAATCGTTCCAAAAACTCTTCTTTCATACGCCGCTCGTGTACGGATTCGTTTTCGGGTCGTACTTTTACCACGACTATCTCTGGTGGCCGCTCAAAGGGAAGAGCATGATGCGAAAGGTCCGCACGCAGTCGAAATGGGCTAAGTTCTTCGATGAATACGGCGGGGAAGACCTCTCGAAATGACCCCCCGGAAAAAAGCTGAGCTCGCACTCCTTGGGACAACGTTCATCTGGGGAGGGACGTTCGTGATTATGAAGCTGGGCTTCGCCGATGTGTCCCCCTTTCTCTTCGTCGCGATCCGGTTTACCCTCGGCTCGATGATCTTTGCCGCATTTTTCCCCTCAAGGTTGCGGTCAATACGCCGATCGACGCTGCGAAGGGGGATTGTCCTGAGCATTCTCCTGGGCGTGGGCCTTGTGCTTCAGACGTATGGACTTCAGATCACGACGGCGTCGAAGTCGGCCTTTATTACCGGCATGATGGTCGTTTTCACACCAATGGCGCAGATGCTCATAGAACGCCGTGTTCCAAAGCTCGGAAATATCGTGGGGGTCGTTATCGTCAGCGGTGGATTGTATTTTCTCACTTCGCCGAGCGGGTCCGGGTTCAACCTCGGCGACCTGTTAACGCTGATCGGCGCGTTCTTATTCGGATTCTATATCGTCTACCTCGATATCTTTTCGAAGGAAGAAGAACTTCTTCCGCTAGCATTTCTTCAGATCGCGATCACGGCGGTTCTTGGATGGATGCTCGTCCCCTTCGAGGTGCCGCAACTTCATTTGACCTGGAATCTAGCGCGGCTGCTTTTCTACACCGCATTTCTTTCTACCGTCGTAACGACATACGTTCAGACCCGGTTCCAAAAGGACACGACCCCAACCCGCGCCGGGATCTTATTTACGTTGGAGCCGGTCATCTCTGCGGTGTTAGCCTACTTTATTTTAGGCGAAATTTTGGGTATGTTGGGAGTGTTTGGCGCGCTGCTGATCGTCGTTGGAATTCTTGTTTCGGAATTATCCGATAATTTCATCAAAAGATTTCACTGGAAATTCCCGTTGCCGGAAGAAGAATGATGGGTCGCCTCCCGTGAACAAGGACATTCACGCATCGATTACCGTCGTCGGACTTGTGCAAGGAGTTGGATACCGCTGGTTCGTCAACCGGCATTCTGTTGCACTCGGATTGAAGGGCTACGTGAAAAATAATTACGACGACACGGTCACAGTAGAAGTGGAAGGAGACCGTTCGCTCATCGAAGAGCTCATTACGCATCTGAAAATTGGCCCCCGTTCTGCTCAGGTGAAGGATGTCCGGGTTGAATGGAGCGCGCCCAACAATCTTTTTCTTGGATTCTCAATCAAGTAGGGGAAGGCCGGAAGCAATGAACAGAATAGGGTTCGGATACGATGTACACAAGCTAATCCCCGGAAGAAAATTGATTCTCGGGGGCGAAGATATTCCTTCGGAAAAGGGGTTGCTGGGGCATTCCGACGCCGACATTTTGCTCCACGCAATTGCCGATGCCCTGCTTGGGGCGGCTTCCCTTGGGGATATCGGCAAGCATTTCCCCGATTCGGACCAACAGTTCAAAGGCATTTCGAGCCTCGTCCTGCTCGAACGCGTGGCAAAACTGATCTCCGATCATCATTATGAAATTATCAATGTTGATACGACCGTTGTCTTGCAGCGTCCGAAGATTGCGCCGTACGTCGACCAAATGAAAAGCAATATAGCCGCTGCTCTTCATCTTGATGCATCCAAAATTTCCATAAAAGCGACGACGAATGAAGGCTTAGGGTTCATCGGCGCTGGAGAAGGGGCCGTTGCGTACGCCGTCGCCCTGATCAATTCCGTTTCATAAAACCCCTGTCATTCCGCAGCGTCCATGGCCGATTTCCTTTACTCGATTGATACCGCCGTATTTTTTTTCATCAATCGAACCATCAGCAATCCTGTCCTGGACTGGCTGATGCCCTTCCTGACCGACCTTAATAAACAGAAAGCAACGATCGTCATCGTTGGCGTACTCTGGCTTTGGTTGATGATCCGCGGAGGGAAGACGGGACGGACGGCCGGCATCCTCCTTGTGGCATCCATCATCGTCAGCGACCAATTCAGCAGCACGGTCTTGAAACATCTCTTCACAAGGATCCGCCCGTGCCACGCGCTGCAAGGTGTCCGCCTCCTGGTTGACTGCGGGAGCGGATATTCTTTTCCCTCCTCGCATGCGGTCAACAATTTTGCCGGAGCCACGATCCTGTCGCATTATTACCGCAGGTACGCCTGGGGTTGGTTTTCTCTCGCATCTCTCGTGGCTCTGTCCAGACCGTATATCGGCGTCCATTACCCGTCGGACATCGCCGGAGGAGCGCTCATCGGATGGGCGTGCGCTGTCTGCCTGATCACAGGGTGGGATTATATCGAAAGGAAAATTATCCGCAGGGATCCAGCATCGCCGGCCTAAAGTCAATTTGCAAAATTCGATTCTTCTTTCTACATTATTTCAGTCATTCTTCGATCCAATTTCTTCGTGGACAATTTCACCGAAACGAACAATGCGACACGAACCAATATCGTCCTTGCCATTTCGACAGGCATTCTTTTCGGGTGTTCGTTCCCACCAATCCCCCTGGGGCCGCTGGCGTGCATCGCGCTGGTGCCGCTGCTTCTTTTAACCGAGCGGCTCCGTTCTCATCGCAGTCGATTCCTCTACTCGTACCTGACTTTCTTCGTCGCATCCTGCATTGCGCTCTATTGGGTAGGAGGATTTACTCATGCGAAGGATCCGTTTTTGATGCTGGCCGGAGGATTGCTGCTGCTGTGGGAGCCCCTTTTTTTCAGCGTCATCGTTCTTTCATATCTTGTCGTGCGCAGAAGCTTTGGGTTGAACGCCGGCCTTGTCGCGCTGCCGTTCATCTGGATTTCGTTCGAATGGCTGTACGCCCTCGGTGAATTCGCGTTCCCCTGGCTGACCCTTGGCAACACCCAAACGTACCAGCTCGCAAAGATTCAATTTGCAGAACTCACCGGCGTTTATGGCATTTCGTTCTGGCTTGTCATCCTGAACGTCCTTTTCTTCTTCCTTCTGACCGGCGCCATGAGGAAGAAGGAAGAACTATCCCTGAAAACAAACCTCGCGGTGACGGGGGCAATTGCGGTCGTCTATCTGCTCCCCAATTTTTACAGCATGACGATCGATGAAAATAGATTCTCGTCATCCGGGCTGCCGCCGCTGACAGTCGGAATTGTTCAGCCCAACGTCGACCCGTGGGCAAAATGGGACGATTCTAAAACGATTGCCGGCAGAGAGCAACAGATCGGTGAATTTTTAAGGATGACCGGCGAACAAAAAAAGGCCGGTGTTCAAATGTCGGTATGGCCGGAAACGGCAATTTTGTTCGACCTTCCCGCGATGACCGGAGAGCGGGAAAAAGTGAGGCACGTTCTTGATTCGCTCGATATTTCTTTGACAAGCGGATACATCGGGTACAAGTATTATGAGAATGGCATTGCTCCGGCAGCGAGCAGCGTTATCCGGGGCACGCACATCCATTATGATTCCTATAATTCCATTCTCTATTTCGAGCCAAAATACGACCGGATCCAATCGTACGAAAAGATGCGTCTCGTCCCGTTCGCCGAACGGATCCCGTATGCCGGATCGATCTCTTTTCTCATCGAACCGCTGCGCTGGGGAGTCGGCATCAGCAATTGGGGAATTGGAAGAGACAGTACAGTGTTTGATGATTCAGTTCGCCATGCGAAGTTTCTGGCAATGGTCTGTTATGAGTCTATCTTCCCGGAGTTTGTCAGCGCCTTTGTAAAAAAAGGGGCCCAGTTTTTGGTGTTCATCACCAACGACAGCTGGTGGGGGAATACATCCGGCGCGCGGCAGCATTGCCAGTATGCGGTGCTGAGGGCCGTCGAAAACAGGAGGTGGGTCGTCCGGTGCGCCAACGGCGGGATATCTTGCTTTATCGATCCGCTTGGCAGATTGTATCAGGCAACCCAAATGTACACAAGGGCGTCGATTACAGGATCGATAATTCCAAGGTCAGAATTGACGTTTTACGCAAAACACGGCGATTGGCTTCCCCGGATCGCCGGCATCGTTTCGGGACTTTTTATCGCGGGGAGTGTAATTCAATTTATTTTCTTCCGGCCCAAAAAAACACTGATCTGAAAACACAATGAACTACATTGATCTTCGGAGCGACACAGTAACGAAGCCCTCCGCGGCAATGCGGCAGGCGATGGCGAACGCGGAGGTCGGCGACGATGTGTTCGGCGAAGACCCGACCGTCGTTCAATTGCAGGAAAAAGTTGCAGCCCTTCTCGGGAAAGAGAAAGCGCTCTACGTGCCGAGCGGCGTCATGAGCAACCAGCTCGCGATCAAAGCGCAAACAGAACCGGGCGACGAAATCATTTGCGAGCAGGATGCGCACATCTTCAACTACGAGACGGCGGCCCCATCGTTGATTTCTTCGGTGCAGGTTAAGACAATTCCGGGAACAAAGGGCGTCATATGCGCGGGACAGCTTGAGTCGGCGATACGTCCGAAAGTCTACTACATGCCCCGTTCGAGAATGGTATGTCTCGAGAACACGCACAACCGTGCTGGCGGAACAATCTATCCGATCGATGAGATAGAGCGCATATCGTCCTTTGCCCGCTCGCATGAGATGCTGATGCACTTGGACGGCGCGCGGCTTTGGAACGCGTGGGTTGCCACCGGCATTCACCCGAGAGAATATGCGAAGCACTTTGATTCCGTTTCGGTCTGTTTTTCCAAAGGACTCGGCGCGCCGATCGGCTCGGCAGTCGCCGCGTCCGCCGCGACCATCGAACGCGTTCATAAGTGGCGAAAAGTCTTCGGCGGAGGAATGCGTCAGGCAGGCATCATCGCCGCGGGAGCGGTATATGCTCTCGACCATAACGTTGAACGTCTAAAAGAAGATCACGAGAAAGCAAAATTCCTGGCCGAGAAGATCTCATCGATCCCAAAGCTCTCGCTCGACTTGGACGCCGTGCAGACCAACATCATCATTGTCAACACCGAAGGAACCGGGAAAAAACCGGATGAAATTATTGCGCTGTTGAAAACGCAGGGACTTTTGGTGACCCTCGGTTCCTACAACAGCATCCGCGCAGTGATGCATCTGGACGTCTCGATGGACCAAGTAAAGCAGGCCGGTGATATTCTTCTCTCTACACTGAAATAGCATGGACAAGAAACTCTTTCGCCACCGGACAACCGTCCGGGTGAGAAATTATGAGATCGACTGGCAGGGAATCGTTCATAATGCGGTCTATCTTCATTACTTCGAGGTCGGAAGGATCGAGTACCTGAACACCATCGGCGCGAAAGTGGACATCAACACCATTAACAATCAATCCAAAGTAGTTCTCGCCCGCAACGAGATCGATTACCGTGTTGCGGCACGATACGGCGACACGCTCAACGTCTATTCCCGAATCTCGTCCATCAAGAATACCAGCTTTATTTTTGAAGGATTGCTGGAGCGGGAATCCGACGGCACAACGATCGCCGAAAATGTCGCTGTCCATGTTTGGCTCAACGATAAAACGAACCGCCCGATGCCGGTTCCCGACGACTTCCGAAAACTGGCCCAGAAGTACGAAGGGGAACATTGCCGCATTCAGTGGCCTTCAATCATTGTTTGAATGAGCATGACGAGTTTCGAAGAGTTTAAAAAGCTTGCGGGCAGCGGAAACATCATCCCCATCTACGAGGAGTTGATGGCGGATACCGAAACGCCGGTGTCCGTCTATCTCAAACTCAAAGACGAAAGCCCATACTCATTCTTGCTCGAAAGCGTTGAAGGGGGAGAGAAGATCGGCCGCTACACGTTTCTCGGATACAACCCGTTCATGGTCTTCGAGATTCGTGGGAGGTCGTTCACCATCAAGCCGCGGCATCCTGATGTCCATGTTTTGCCCAAGCTTGTCGATCCTTCGATGCATCCGCTTGAGGCGCTGAAAAAGATCTTCGCCCACTGCAAGACCGTCCCCGTCCAGGGATTGCCCCGCTTCACCGGAGGCGCGGTCGGATACTTTGGATACGAAACCATTCAGTTATTGGAAAACGTCCCGTCCGCAAAAATAGACCTCCTTGGAGTTAATGATGCGACGTTGATGTTCTTCGATACGCTGCTGGTGTTTGACGCCGTAAAGCGAAACGTTTCGGCCGTTGCCAATGCCTACGTCCCGGCAGGAGCCGGTGAGGCTCAGCTGCGCGAAGAATATGACAAAGCCGTTCTAGAAATTCATCGGCTGAAAACCATTCTGCAAAAAAGCGTCTCGTATGCCGTTCACTCTTCCGGATCGATCGGGCAGTTGGAACATTTGATGACCCGGGATCATTTCCTTGCGAACGTTGAAAAAGCAAAACAATATATCGTCGAAGGAGATATTTTCCAGGTCGTTCTCTCCCAGCAGATGAAAATGGAATACGCCGGCGACCCGTTCGACATTTACCGCATGCTGAGGACGGTCAACCCATCGCCGTACCTTTATTTCCTCAACATTAACGGCATGTCCATCATCGGGTCGTCCCCCGAATTGCTTGTGCGGCTGGACAACGGGATCGTTGAAACACGTCCGATCGCCGGGACACGCAGGCGCGGTGCGACCGCGGAAGAAGATGCCCGCCTGGAAAAAGAATTGCTGGCGGATGAGAAGGAGTGCGCTGAGCACCTCATGCTCGTCGACCTTGGGCGGAACGACATCGGACGGATATCCGAATACGGAAGCGTCGACGTCACTCAATTTATGGCGATCGAAAAATATTCGCATGTCATGCACATCGTTTCCAACGTCCGGGGAAAGTTGAAAAAAGGAATGTCGGCCGTCGATGCGCTGTATTCCTGCTTTCCTGCAGGGACCCTCAGCGGCGCTCCGAAGATCCGTGCCATGGAGATCATTGCCGAGCTTGAACCAAGCAGACGCGGGGTGTACGGCGGCGCTGTCGGCTACCTCGATTTCTCCGGCAACCTCGATTCGTGCATTGCCATCAGAACGATCGTCGTCAACAACGGGGCAGCATATTTCCAGGCCGGCGGAGGAATTGTTCACGATTCCGTCCCCGAAAAGGAGTTCCAGGAATCGATGGACAAAGTTGCAGCCACGGTCAGCGCGGTGAAGAAATTGCGAAAGGCGGATTAGAGGCCGATGATCCTCATCATTGACAACTACGATTCGTTCACGTTCAACCTGGTTCAATACCTCGGCGAACTCGGCGTCGAGCTGCGTGTTGTCCGTAACGACGCTCTCTCGCTTTCGGACATCGAAAAGATGAAGCCCGAAGGAATCGTCATTTCTCCCGGTCCCTGTACGCCGCACGAGGCCGGGATTTCGGTCGAACTCATAAAGAAATTTCACGCATCGATTCCGATCCTCGGCGTCTGCCTGGGACATCAGGCGATCGGAGCAGCCTTCGGCGGAGACATTGTTAAAGCACCGACGGTCGTCCATGGGAAGGTCTCAAAAATAAATCATAACGGACAAGGGATCTTCCGAAAAGTCCCGGATCAATTCTCAGCCGCCCGCTATCATTCTCTCGTCATAAAAAAAGAAACAAGGCCTAAAGAATTGGAGATCTCCGCGTGGACGGACGACCAGGTGATCATGGGAGTGAGGCATGTCAGTTCACCGACGTTCGGCGTTCAATTCCACCCGGAATCGATCGCAACGCAACACGGGAAGATCATTCTTGAAAATTTCATCAGGCGCCGTTACTAGCGCGGTCAGAACTTCGAAAAAGGAAAAATCTCATGGCATCCAGAACTGAACACGACATTGCTCAGGACAAAAAGCTCGATCAACTCCTAAAGACACAGGACGACATCTGGAGGGTGTTCCGCGTGATGTCGGAATTTGTCGAAGGATTCCAAACATTCTCCCGCCTCGGGCCCTGCATCACAGTGTTCGGGTCAGCCCGCACGAAACCCGGGACGCGCTATTACGACATGACGGTGGAAGTAGCGAAGGAATTTGTCAAGAACGGATACGGGATCATTTCCGGCGGCGGACCCGGAATTATGGAGGCGGCAAATAAGGGAGCGAAAGAAGCCGGGGGCGTTTCGGTCGGGATCAATATCGATCTCCCTTTTGAACAGAGCGCCAATCCGTACATCGACAAGGATAAATTGATCACGTTCAGACATTTCTATGTCCGCAAAGTCATGTTCGTCAAGTATGCACAGGCGTTCGTGGTGATGCCGGGCGGATTCGGCACCCTCGATGAATTATTTGAATCTGTCACTTTGGTGCAAACCCGGAAGGTCAACAAGTTTCCGATCATCCTTATGGGAAAGGAATATTGGAGCGGATTGTTCGATTGGGTGAAGAACAGAATGCTCACAGAAGGCAACATCTCGGAAATTGACCTGCAGCTTTTTTCGATGACCGACGACCCGAAAACCGCGGCTCAGACCGTGGCCGATTTCTACAAAGGAACCGAACACGCCCCGAATTTCTAGAGGTGAGCATGGATAAAGCAAAGGTTTCGGATATACTCGATCAAATCGGGACTCTCCTCGAATTACGGGGGGAGAACCCGTTCAAGTGCCGCGCATACCATAATGCCGCGCGGGCGATCGAAGGCGCCACGGCAGACCTCGAAACGCTCGTCCGGGCGGGCGAGCTGAGAAACATCAAGGGCGTCGGCGAAGCGATCGCTGAGAAGATCTCCGAACTTGTCACGACAGGGAAGTCTGAGTATTATGAGGAGCTGAAATCCTCGCTCCCCGAAGGACTGATGTCGATGCTGCGCATTTCAGGCGTAGGCCCCAAGAAAGTGAAGATCTTGTACGAGAAGCTGAAGATCAAATCGGTCGAAGAGCTTGAAGCCGCATGCAAGGCGGGGAAGCTTGAAAAGGTCGAGGGCTTTGGTAAGAAAACTGAAGAGAACATCCTGGCGGGGATAGAAGCGCTGCGGAAACACAGTTCGAAATTCCTCTATTCACAAGCTGAAAAGGACGCTCAGAACATCTACAACGTGGTCGTGAAGCAAAAAGGAATTATCCGCGCCGAAATCGCCGGCAGCTTGCGGCGGAAAAAGGAGACCATCGGCGATATCGATATCGTCGCCAGTGCGAAGTCATCGGCTGTTCCTGCCATCATGAAGGCATTCACGTCGCATTCTGAGGTCGAACGAATAACCGGCCAGGGGGAAACAAAATCGAGCGTCGTTCTCAAATCCGGTATCAATTGCGACCTTCGCGTGGTCGATGATTCGGAGTTTCCATTTGCGCTCAATTATTTTACCGGCAGCAAAGACCACAACGTCCGGCTCAGGACGATCGCAAAAAAATTTAACCTCAGCCTGAATGAGTACGGCTTTTCAAAGCTCGGCTCGGACGAAAAACGGGGGAAGGCGAAGAAAACGGTTCCGTGCAGGGATGAACAGGGGATCTACAAAGCGCTCGGGCTTGAGTACACCCCCCCCGAACTGCGCGAAGATTTCGGCGAGATTGAAGCTGCGGAAAAGAACAAATTGCCTCATCTCCTCTCAGAAAAAGATATCCGCGGCACATTCCATTGCCATACAAATTACAGCGACGGGGTCAACACTCTTCAGGAGATGGCGGAGGGGGCGCAAAACCTGGGATGGGAGTACCTTGGCATCGCAGACCACAGCAAGGTTGCGGTCTATGCAAACGGCCTGACCGAGGACCGGGTGAAAAAGCAGCAAAAAGAGATCAATACGTTGAATCAAAAATGGCCGGACTTCCGTATCTTTAGTGGTACAGAGGTCGATATCCTTGCCACGGGCGAGCTTGATTTCAGCGACAAAGTCCTTTCATTGTTCGACTACGTCGTTGCATCGGTCCACAGCAGTTTCAAAATGACCGAAGCCGAGATGACAAAGCGAATTATGAAAGCGATCAAGAACAAATATGTGACGATCCTTGGCCACCCGACGGGGCGATTGCTGCTGCAGCGCGAAGGTTATCCGCTGAACCAGACGGCGATCATCGATGCCGCGGCTGACTACGGAAAGTGCATCGAAATCAACGCGCACCCCTCACGGCTGGATCTCGACTGGCGGATGTGCAAGTATGCAAAGGAAAAGGGGGTCAAAATATCCATCAACCCGGATGCCCACGTCGTCGACGGTTTGCGAGACGTGCGGTACGGCGTCGGCATTGCGCGCAAAGGATGGCTGGAGAAGAATGACGTCCTCAATACGATGAACTTGCACCAGGTCCAAAAATATTTCGGTTCATCTCAACGATAATTTGAAAAGGAGAAACACATGAGTGCGCATCGCCGGCCATATCTTGGCGCATTAATTCTGATCACACTGGGGGTCCTTTTTCTGCTCGACAATCTCGGAATCGCCGATTTTGGCGCTATCATTTCGACCTACTGGCCGGTGATTCTTATTCTCATTGGAATTCGTATATTCTTCAGGTACGGACGGGGTCCATCGCAGCCCTCCGCGACGACGGAACCGGTGACGATGGGAACGACGCAGGAATCCAGCGCCTCTGCCATCCACAACTCAAACGTCTTCGGCGACGTGGACATGAAGATCAGTTCGAGGGATTTCCGCGGCGGTTCGATCTCGAATGTTTTTGGCGACATGAACATTGACCTCTCGGAAATCGCGCTCGCGGAAGGGGAGCAGGTACTTAAATTGGACGGCGTATTCGGTGACCTCCACGTCTTGGTTCCGAAAGATATTGAGATCGCAGTGACGTCGCATTCGGTGTTCGGGGACGTGAGGGTCTTAGGAAACATGAAAACAGGATTCGGGCAGGAAATTTTCTTCTCCTCCCCGAACTATTCGGCGGCCCCCAAGAAGCTTCGGATCCTGTCGAATCAGGTTTTTGGCGACGTGAAAGTGTGGTAGGCGAAGATGGTGAAAGGCTCTCAATCGTTACCTATTCATAACCGGGGCTAGAAAAAAATGAGCATCGTTAGCGAACTCGGCATTCCTTCGGGGACGATCGCATATACCGTTCTTCATCAGGCAGGTCCGAACGCGGAAGCCGCCGATTCTCAAAAGGGGCTCGGCGAAACTTTAGGGAAGGTGAAGTATCATGAGGAATTGAGAAATGCTCTTCAGAATACTCTCGCCGAATCCGCCGCCCTGCGCGACGCTTTTCAAGCCTCTCTTTTTGAGGCCAGAAACAGGGCGTCACAGGTTGCAAAGGGAAGCTTGAATCAGTATCTGTCGACTCCGATAAAGTCCGACAACGAAGACGTACAGAGAATTATCAGGGAAGCTCTTGAGAAATATTCCGAACAGGTCCTTCCTTCGCCGAATATCGGGATCGAATCCGCCTGGGTCTCGTATCTTCTGCCGGACGCAAGAATTGTCACGTCGCAAACGAAGGTCTCCGTCCTCATCCGGAAAATGCTTTCCGCCGGGAAGCTGAACTTAAAACAATTGGGCTTTACGAAGGGGAAGCTTCCCTCAAATATCTTTGAAACCGTTTATCTCCTCGCAACGGGAATTAATCTCGATGTCCTGGAATTTATCTTCCGCAAGACGATGGCCACCGGCGGCATCTGGCAGTTCGCAGAGAATATGTGGACGGGGGTTTACAATGTCCTTTCAACAGTGGGGACCGCAGAACAGAGAGGGATTGCCTGGGAAGCTTCACTCTTCCCCCAGACCGTGCGGATGAAAGGGGGAGAATTTGTTGCGGAGTCGGAAAAAATTTTTGAACGGCTCTCTAAAGAATTTAATCTCCACCAGCTGTCGCTGTGGCAGAGTAAATTTCCTTTCCGGGAAGAAAATAATTTCACGCTTCGCATCAGAATGATCCCCGATCAGAAACTTCTCTTCGAGATCATTAAATGGCTCGGCGCCGTTGAGAACGAGATTGTCAGAACGGCGTTGACGTCGGATGCTGCCCTTGTCGTGAAGGAGATCATTCCGTAGCATGAAAGGAAAGGGGCAGGCGGACTTACCTGGGCAGAGATCAAAGCGCGCGCATTCAATTGAATCGCGCCTGCGAAAAGAGTATCCTTCCGTTCCGATGGCCCTCCGTTTTGATAACCCGCTACAGCTTTTGATCTCCGTCATTCTCTCGGCCCAATGCACCGACGCGCGGGTGAATTTGGTTACTCCATCCCTCTTCGCGAAATACAAGACCGTCGCTGCGTTTGCTGAGGCAGTTCCTGCAGAACTCGAAGAGGCGATCCATTCGACCGGCTTCTTTCACAACAAGGCAAAGAATATTATCAGCTGCTGTAAAGCGATCCGCGAAAAGCATGGCGGAAAAGTACCGTCATCGATGGAGGAGCTTATTCAGCTCCCGGGCGTCGGCCGGAAGACCGCAAACTGCGTCCTCAGCGGCGCCTTCGGCATTACTTCCGGCATTATCGTCGACACGCATGTCGCCCGTCTCGCCAATCGCCTTGACCTGAGCGAATCTTCAAACCCAGAGAAAGTTGAACTGGACTTGTGCGGGCTTCTGGAAAAGAAAGACTGGGTTCATTTCAGCAATGCGCTGATCCATCATGGAAGGAAGATCTGCGAGGCAAGAAAACCGAAGTGCACGCTTTGTATCCTCAGTGATCTGTGCCCTTCGTCAGCGGCTTAGATCACCGCAAATTCAGGCTTTGGTGACATCGTCGTAGAGGTGAATAATGCAGGTTTTGCAGAAATAGATTAGTCTCGAATCTCCGACCTCCCGTTCGATAAGCTGCCCTTTGTCAAACTTCCCCCTGCAGATCGTGCACCGTTCCGTGCCGGCGTTGCCGTCGAGTTTGTTCGACCTCATGATAAATCCGTAGCCGTAGAAAATAACAGCCATGAGCATCACGAGAAAAAGAGCTGCCAAAATTGAAAATGTCATAAAAAATTCCTTTAATGAACTAGGTAAATGTAGCAACATCCCCCCGAAAATGAAAGAAGAAAGGCCGGTTCAATGGACCGAATGAGCACTTTTGCGCTTTTGCAAGAGTATACGAAAAGCGAAAGCCTTCGAAAGCACGCGCTGTCGGTTGAGACGGCGATGCGTGCGTACGCAAGAAAATTTTCTGCTGACGAGGAGATTTGGGGAATCACGGGATTGATCCACGATTTTGACTATGAGATGTATCCTCAGGCTCCCGACCATCCGATGAAAGGTTCGGAGATCCTCAAAGCCAGGGGATATTCCGAAGAGGTTCGGACGGCGGTCCTGGGGCACGCCTCGTATTCGGGGGTTCGGCGCGAGTCACAGATGGCAAAATCATTGTTCGCCTGTGACGAATTATGCGGGTTTATTGTCGCCTGCACGCTCGTGAGGCCGAACAAGAAGATAGAAGGCCTGGAGGTAAGCTCGGTGAAGAAAAAGTTGAAGGATAAAGCGTTTGCGCGGAGCGTCAACAGGGAGGAGATTATCCAAGGAGCGGCAGAGCTTGGCATTCCACTCGACGAACATATTCAATTTGTCATCGATGCATTGAAAGCAAACGCCAACGAATTAGGGCTATAGCCTTTTTTGAACCTTCACGGATCGGTTTGTGTTATAAGAAGTACGACAAAAAGCCATTTATGAGAATCAGTAATCAATTAGAAATGATTGAGGCGGCAAAGCGGCCGACGACGCTCCACAGGACCGTCGTCGATTTAGTCGGGAATACTCCGCTCTTGAAAATGAAGCGTATCGGCAAAGAACTCGATGGGGTGGAAATGTACGCCAAGGCCGAATGGAACAACCCCAGCGGATCCGTGAAAGATCGGGCTGCGTTGAACATGATCCGGGATGCCGAGAATTCGGGGATCCTCACTCACGATAAGACCATTATCGATGCAACAAGCGGGAACACGGGAATCGCACTGGCGATGTTCGGCGCCGCATTGGGGTACCGCGTTCATATTTACATGCCTTCGAACGCGTCCGAGGAGAGAAAAAAAATGATCTCCGCCTTCGGCGCCGAACTGACGCTGACGAACCCGCTCGAAGGAACCGACGGAGCGCAAAGGGAAGTAAGAAGGGAGATCAAAGAAAATCCAGAAAAGTATTTCTATTCCGACCAATACAACAACGCGGCGAACTGGAAAGCCCATTACAGCGGAACGGCAGAGGAAATCATCCGCCAGACAAACGGCCGCATCACGCATTTCGTCGCGGGATTAGGAACAAGCGGAACGTTCGTCGGCACAACGCGCAAGTTGAAGGAATTCAAGAAGAGCGTCCAATGTATTTCGGTGCAGCCGGACTCCCCGCTCCACGGGCTCGAGGGGCTCAAGCACATGCCCTCGGCGATCGTCCCGGGAATTTACGACCCGTCCGTTGCGGATGATTCGATGGAGATTTCCACGGAAGAAGCTCATGCAATGATGAAAAGGCTTTCGCACGAGGAGGGATTGCTTGTTGGAATTTCATCGGGCGCAAATCTCGCTGCGGCCATGAGAATTGCAAAGGATATTTCAGAGGGAGTGATCGTGACGATCCTCTGCGACGACGGTTCCCGGTATTTGAGCGAAGGCATCTGGGAGCGGCATGGTTAAGCTCTCAAAGGGGGCCTTTGAAGCAATCTGCCGGCACGGAGAGGAAGCATTTCCTCATGAATGTTGCGGAGTGCTATTCGGCAAGGTGAACGGGGATCAACGAGCGGTTCACGAAGTGTTTGTCATCGAGAATCAATTCGACGAGGCCGAACGGTATCATCGCTTTCTTATTACGCCGGACAACTATCGGGAAGCCGAAAAAGTGTCACGCGCAAAGAAGGTCGATATCCTTGGGTTCTATCATTCTCATCCTGATTCTCCATCCATAGCTTCCAAATACGATCTCGACCACGCCTTCCCGTGGTTCTCTTACATCATCATTTCCGTGATGAATAAGAAATACCATGATATTCATTCTTGGGTGATGGAAAACGACCGAAGCAGATTCAACGAAGAGCACGTTGTTATAGACTAATTTATCTATTATCAGCAAAGGAGTTATGATGTCGTTCCAAATATTGATCCCGACGCCCCTGCGGCAGTTCACGAACAACCAGGAATCGGTCACCGTCGAGGGAAAATCGGTCGGCGAAGGATTAAAAAATCTTTGTACCAGGCATTCGGCGCTTCAGAAACACCTTTATTCCGACGACGGAAGACTCCGGAATTTCGTCAATATCTACGTGAACGACGAGGACATTCGCTATCTGCAAAAAGAGGCAACGCAGGTGGCTGAAAAAGATGTGGTCAGCATCATTCCTTCCATTGCCGGAGGGAGGGAATAGATGGCGAACGTCGATTTATCCGGAGAAGAGATTCGCCGCTACGGCCGGCACCTGATCATGCCGGAGGTCGGCATGGACGGCCAGAAGAAGCTGAAAGCCGCAAGCATCTTACTTGTCGGCGCTGGAGGCCTCGGCTCGCCGCTGGGCCTCTACCTTGCGGCGGCGGGCGTAGGCAGGATTGGAATTGTCGATTTCGATGTCGTCGATTATTCGAATTTGCAGCGTCAGATCCTGCACTCCACAAAAGATGTCGGCCGGCCGAAGCTTGCATCGGCAAAAGAGCGGCTCGAAGGGATCAACCCGTTCGTAAAGATTGAAACTCACGAAATGCATCTTAACTCGGAGAATGCGTTAGGGCTGTTTGCAGAGTACGATATTATCATCGATGGGACGGATAATTTTCCGACACGCTACCTCGTGAACGATGCTTGCGTCCTCACCGGCAAACCCAATGTTTATGGAAGTATCTTTCGTTTTGAAGGCCAAGCGTCGGTGTTTGCGACGAAGGACGGCCCATGTTACCGTTGCCTCTATCCTGAACCGCCTCCGCCAGGCCTGGTACCGAGCTGCGCGGAAGGGGGGGTGCTTGGAATTCTTCCAGGGATCATCGGCACGATTCAGGCAAACGAAGCAGTGAAATTGATCATCGGAAAAGGGGAACCGTTAGCGGGACGGCTTCTCCTGTTCGATGCGCTGAAAACAAAATTCCGGGAACTCAAGCTGAGAAAGAACCCTGATTGCCCTGTCTGCGGACAGCACCGCACCATTACATCGCTCATCGATTATGAAGCGTTCTGCGGCGTACAAGCCGGCTGGGATACGTTCACGCGCGAAGAGCAATACGAAATTACCGTCGACCAACTGAAGCAGCGGCTCGACAAGAAGGACGACCTTTTTATCCTCGACGTCCGTGAACCGCAGGAATACCAGATTTGCAACTTGAACGGATATTTGATCCCCCTTCGCGATCTGCCGAAGCGCATCAACGAACTTGATACGGCGAAAGAGATCGTCGTCCATTGCAAGGTCGGCGGAAGAAGCCGGCAGGCTGTGGAATTCATGAAGCAAGCCGGTTTCCGGAAGGTGAAAAATCTCGTCGGCGGGATCGATGAATGGGCGGAGGTCATCGACCCGACAATGCCGCGCTACTAGGTTTTTTCATGGCCGCGAAACGGAAAGGCACCTTAAGTCCTTTTGTGCCGTCGTGCCCCGGCGGCTGACGTCTGAAACAATATTGTTTCCTTTCCGTACAAGATGCAGATTTACCCTCAGGATCTTTCCGGAAAGGATAATGCCATGAAATCGCTTCTTGCTGCCGCCCCTCTTGTCATTCTGCTTACCTTCTCATCATTTGCACAAGATCAGGAATCAACTTCGGAGACCAATCCGCCATTCAGGGCGAAAACCAAAGTCGGCGGGGCGGGGGGATTCACTCCTGCTTGGGGGCTCTTCAATTTTGACGGGATCAACTCAGCCCTCAAGACCGCGGGAATGCCCCTGCTGAAAGACCAGCCGATGTATCTCGCCGGAGGCGAAGGCTACGGGTATATCATGTTCCTGAAAAATGTCCGCATGGGGGGATGCGGAGTGACCGGCACCGTTTCCTCAACCAGTTTCGACCCCGTCACGAATATTGAAAAAAATGTCGACTACCATGTTTCGTATGGCGGGTTTCTCATCGATTATGTGGTTCCGCTCGGCGGTCAGGTGGATTTTGCGGCGGGCGTCACGATCGGCGGCGGAGGCATCGACATTACGACGTCCGCCGACAATGGAGCGTACAAACAATGGAACACCCTCTGGTCGCAGTTCGGCGGCAACGATTCAACCATCAATGTGACGCGGCATTTGAACGGATCCTTCTTCTGTCTGCAACCGCATGCCAGCATCGAGTACGCAATGCTCCGCTGGTTCCAATTGCGGGTGGGCGTCAGTTATCCGTATATGACCGGAGCGACGTGGAAGCTTGAAGAGAATCAGGACATCCTTAACGTTCCGGGAAATCTCAAGACCGAAGGACCGGTGATCACTGCAGGCATCATGTTCGGCTTCTTCAACTAATATGACGTTGATGAAAAGGATCCGACTCAGTCATTCGATGTATCAAAGCCGTTCGAAACGAGCCTGGAAGAACCGGAGATACTTTGGCTCATAGACCATCTTCATTCCCTTGATCTTCCCGCGCTGTTCGTATACTGCTTCGACCGATTCAGCGGTAACATCGCAATGGGCCTGAGTATAAACACGACGGGGGAACGTGAGGCGCACAAGCTCAAGTTTCGGGAAATAATTCTCGCCCGTTTCTTTTTTTCGCCCCGCTGAAACGATGCCGCGTTCCATTGAACGGATCCCCGAATCCATGTATAATTCCGCCGCCAGCGTCTGTGCCGGGAATTCTATCTGGGGAATATGGGGAAGGAATCTCTTGGCGTCCAAAAATATCGCATGCCCCCCGACCGGGAGAACGATCGGAACGCCGATGCTCTGCAATCTTTCCCCAACATATTCTATCTGGCCGATCCTTGCCTTGATGTGCGATTCTTCAACCGCTTCCTCGATCCCTCGCGCCATCGCTTCCATGTCGCGCCCCGCCATGCCGCCGTAGGTGTGAAGCCCTTCATACACCACGACCATATTCCGCGCTTCTTCAAAAACGTCGTAATCGTTCAATGCCAGGAACCCTCCGATATTGACAAGCAGGTCCTTTTTGCCGCTCATTGTCGCACCATCGCTGTATGAACATAATTCCTTCAGGATTTCGGAAATGGATTTCTTTTCATAACCTTTCTCCCGTACTTTTATGAAATAAGCGTTCTCCACTGCCCGCGTAGCGTCAAGAATGACCTTAATGTTGTAGTTCTTCGCCAAGGAGCGTACCTGGCGGAGATTTTCCATCGAGATGGGCTGTCCGCCGGCCATGTTCACTGTCGCGGCGACTGTGAGGTAGGCCATTTTCTTCTCGCCGACTTTTTTTATCAAGTCCTCCAATTTCTGAAGATCGATGTTCCCCTTGAACGGATGCATATTTTGCGCATCGTGCGCCTCGTCGATGATAACATCGACAAAGGTGGCGCCAGCCAATTCCTGATGCAGTCGGGTTGTCGTAAAATACATGTTGCCGGCGACGTAATCGCCCGGCTTGATCAGCAATTTAGAGATAATGTGCTCGGCGCCGCGCCCTTGATGCGTGGGTACCAGATATTTATAGCCGTAATACTTCTGAACATTCTCTTCAAGATGATAATAATTCTTGCTCCCGGCGTATGCTTCATCTCCCAACATCATGCCTGCCCACTGGTAATCGCTCATGGCGTTCGTACCGCTGTCGGTCAATAAATCGATGTACACATCTTCCGAGCGAAGCAAAAACGTATTGTACCCTGCTTCTTTGATCGCCGCAAGGCGTTCTTCACGCGTGGTCATCCTCAATGGCTCAACGACCTTGATCTTGAAAGGCTCGGCCCATGACCGTCGTTCTAATTTTCCCATACAAGCTCCGAATGTAGTTCGTTGACTTTCGAAATTGATTTTGGTATCATAACCTAAACGCTGTCAATATACCGATTTCCCGTCCGATGTTCAACGCCCTCTCTCCCAAGACACATTAGCTTCAATGATCAAACCGACCGTCCTTCAGAAAATTTCACAGATCGCCGGCAAGGATCGCTATTTCGATTCCCAGGAGGACCGGATCTCGTATTCGTATGACGGCACGCCGCTGCTCCATTCGCTCCCCGATGCCATTGTAATTCCCCAAAACAAAGAACAAATAGCATCTCTTCTCGCCCTTGCGAACGAGGAGCACTTCGCCATTGTGCCGCGTGGCTCGGGTTCGGGACTAAGCGGCGGATCCATCCCGGTTGAAAATTCTATTGTCCTTTTGATGTCGCATTGGAATAAAGTTCTGGAAATTGATACCGAGAACCTTACCGCTCTTGTTGAACCAGGGGTCATTACCGCCGATCTTCACGCATCTGTCGAGAAATTGGGGCTGTTTTATCCTCCGGACCCCGGCAGCATGAACATTTGTACGATCGGCGGGAATGTTGCAGAAAACGCCGGTGGCTTGCGCGGCTTGAAATATGGCGTAACAAAAAATTATATCCTGGGACTTGAGACGGTCCTCCCGACCGGCGAAATAATATTCTCGGGGGGAAAGGTAGTCAAGGATGTTGCCGGTTACAACCTGAAAGACTTTTTCGTTGGATCGGAGGGAACCCTCGGCGTTTTTACGAATATTTTGCTGAAACTGATCCCTAAGCCTGAAGCCAGCAAAACAATGCTGGCGTATTTCCGGTCCCGCCAGGATGCCGCCGAAGCAGTCTCCGCGATCATCGCTGCTCACATCATCCCGGCGACGATCGAATTCCTGGATCAAACAACGATCAAGTGCGTGGAAGAATATACGCATCTTGGGCTGCCGACCTCCATTGAATCGCTTTTGCTGATCGAGGTGGATGGCCGTTCTCCTGTTGTCAATGAAGATTCGGTCAAGATCGCTGAACTCTGTAAACGGCATGAATGCATCGAGATCAATCTCGCGCAATCTGAGTCCGATGCGATTCGCTTGAAGACCGCGAGGCGTGCGGCCTTTTCGGCGCTGGCACGTGTTCGGCCAACCACCATTCTAGAGGATGTCACTGTGCCGAGAAGTGAAATTGCCAAAATGCTCGAACGCATTGACCGGATCGCTAAAAAATACAGCGTGACCTTCGGCATTTTCGGGCATGCCGGTGACGGGAATCTTCATCCGACCTGTCTGACCGATGAGCGGGACAAGGACGAAATTCACAGAGCCGAATCGGCGTTTGAGGAGATCTTTAGCGAATCGATCAGGATGGGGGGGACCATTACGGGGGAGCATGGAACGGGATTGGCAAAGAAAAAATTTCTGCCGAACGTTGCAGGCATCCCGGCCGTAGAAATGATGCGAACGATAAAATCCTCGATCGATCCGCAAGGAGTGCTGAATCCCGGAAAGATTTTTTCCATCAAACCGAAATGCGAGGGGAACCTTCCGCAAAGCAGGGAACAGATCAAGAGGTTTGAAGCATTGGGTGCATGGACGTGATGACCAGATAGCGCATGGAATCGTCTAAAAAAAAGAACGCCGCGCAATCAAAGAACAACAGTGGATTTGCCGGCGTCGACATTCCGAGTTATGACTTCATCACTAATTGCATGCACTGCGGCCTCTGCCTTCCTGTATGCCCGACATTCTCGATCACCGGCCTTGAAAAATCATCCCCCCGCGGCCGCATCCGTTTGATGAAAGCCGTAGCCGACGGCGAGATGGGGATGACGGACGGCTTCATTGACGAAATGAATTTCTGCCTCGATTGTCAGGCCTGTGAAACTGCATGTCCCGCAGGAGTCAAATACGGAGCTTTAGTGGAAACGGCACGGGATCAGGTGTCGACTCAGGGAAAACTGTCGTGGAAAGAGAAGCTGTTACGAAAGATCTCCTTCCAGTACATCCTTGGTTCAAAGTCAATATTGAAAGCAGCTGCGAAGGCGCTCCGTTTTTATCAAAATTCAGGGATCGAGAATTTTCTCGTCGCCTCTGGTGCAATGAAATTGTTCGCCCCGAGAATGGAACAACTCCAGCACCTCTCTCCGCGCATTGACCGAAAGTTTTTTGATGAAACGCATCCGGAGATCATCACACCGCCGGGGGAAATAAAACATCGCGTCGCTTTTCTTTCCGGATGTATCATGAACGTTGCCTTTGCTGAGGTCAATCAAGGTACCATTGACGTTCTGCTGCACAATGGCTGCGAGGTCGTTCTGCCTAAAATGCAGGAATGCTGCGGTTCGCTGCATGCACATAACGGGGACTTTGGCACCGCGCGTAAACTTGCCCGGTTTAACATCGATGTTTTCTCCGGCTATAACTTCGAAGCGATCGTTATGAATTCCGCCGGCTGCGGCGCATTTATGAAAGAATACGGCCGCTACCTTGCCGGCGACGATGAATATGCCGAAAAAGCAAAGGCCATCGCTGCCAAGGTGAAAGATCTGACGGAATTCCTACTCTCCATCGATTTTAAGAGGCCCACGCGGGCCGTGAATGCCCGTGTTGCATACCACGACGCCTGTCACCTGGCCCACGCCCAGCACATTACGGCGGAACCACGCGCAATTCTCGCCTCGATCCCCGGAGTAGAGCTTGTCGAACTTCCGGAAGCTTCATGGTGCTGCGGCAGCGCGGGAATTTACAATGTTGTTCGGTATGACGATTCGATGAAATTGCTGGACCGAAAAATGCTGAACATTGAAAGATCGGAGGCCGACATTATCGTAGCGAATAATCCAGGCTGCCTATCACAAATAACGTACGGAACCAGACTGCATCACCAAGATATCCAGGTCTTACATCTCGCGACGCTCTTGAAAAGGGGATACGAATAACACGCCCCTTCATCTATTGCCTTGCTGAGCGAAGTTTGCTATATTTACTTTGCACTTGCCAAAGTGGCGGAATTGGTAGACGCGCTGGACTCAAAATCCAGTCTGGCTTACCCCAGGTGAGGGTTCGAGTCCCTCCTTTGGTACTAAGGTCAATAAAGGACATCACGATAGCATCTAATGTTCGATTAAAGGGGCGTCGAACGTTGCGGAGGTCAAGCATCAAGTTTCTACAATGTAGTTTTATGAAAACTATCGTTGTTTCCTTTGCGACTGACCTCCGAAATACATTTAACTTTTCTCCCCCTAACCTTGATTGTGTTCTTGCTCGCATCCGGAGCAGCAAGCGCACAAACCTCGATCGTCATTGCTCCCGAAATCGACCAATTTCAGATCCTTCAGCCGGATACCTCGTTCCGGCTTAGCCACGGCATTATCATCCCCAACACTGAATCGATCTACCTGGATTCGATGAGACTGACCAGGCAGCAAGATTATACTCTCGACTATTCGACCGGGATGGTTCATGTCTCCATTCAGCAAGCGATAAATTTTAAGGTAAGAAAACATTCTATCGCTATATGCTATAGCTTTTTACCGTTTTCATTTCAGCCTGTCTATCGGCATAAAGAATATTTGATCAAACATGACTCTCTTACAAACCGTTCGACAACAGTCGTCGCGACGACCTCCACGGCAGGAGCGCTGGATAATATCTTCGGGCCTGATCTGCAAAAGAGCGGGTCCATTTTTCGAGGGTTTACCGTCGGTACCAACAGGGATCTAACGCTGAATTCCGGGTTCCGTCTGCAGTTCTCCGGAAAACTGTCGTCCGAGGTCGAAATTCAGGCTGCATTGACCGATGAAAACACGCCCCTCCAGCCAGAGGGAAATACCCAGACTCTGCAGGAATTGGATAACGTATTTGTCCAGATCAAAAGCGCTGATTATTCCGCGACTTTGGGCGATTTCTATTTTGACATGTCCGATGGTGAATTCGGCAAGCTAAGCAGAAAGCTCCAGGGAGCAGAAGGAACCGCAAATTTCACCTCCAACGGTCTTTCGGGGACCGTCACGGTGACCGGCGCAACCTCGCGCGGTAAATTTAACACAAACCAATTTCCAGGGATCGACGGGGTGCAAGGGCCGTACCAACTCTATGGGAAGAATAATGAGAACAATATTGTTATCATCGCCGGGACCGAGAAAGTTTATATCGACGGGAATATCATGGTCAGAGGGGAGGCGAATGACTATGCCATTGATTATTCAAGCGCTCAAATCACCTTTTCTTCCAAGAGGTTAATTACAAGTGTCTCACGTATCGTTGTAGACTTTCAATACACCGATCAGTCGTATGAGAGGAACTTTTTTGCCGTCGACGCAAATGTCAAAGCGCTTTCCGACAGAATGAAATTTTCAGTGATGTACGCCCAGGAAGGGGACGATCAGAATGCCCCCATTAACATTTCGCTGAGCGACAGCGATAAAGCCGTGCTGTCGCAAAGCGGAGGGAAGCCAGCCACGTTATCCGGAGCAGACTCGGTGGGCGTGGACTCATTGAATATCGGAAAAGGAGAATACGCAGCAGTCGATACTCTCGTGGCGGGAAATTTAACAAGAATTTACGAGTTTGCCCCCGGGACATATCAGGCCCAATTCAACGTAACGTTCTCTTTCGTGGGATCGGGAGCAGGAGACTACACGCATGTGTTGCTGGGACAATACCGCTACGTCGGGCCTCACAATGGCAGTTACCTGCCCATCATTATCCTGCCGGCTCCTCAATTGCAGCAAATTGCGGACGTGAATACATCCATCCGTGTGACGAAAGAGCTGACCGTAAACGGTGAATTCGCAGCAAGCAGCCTGAACCCGAACAGGTTCACGCCGAATGATCAGGTGACTGGCGATGCGACCAAATTCTCGGCGGAGTTTTCTCCTGCAAACGTCAGGGTCGCAGGCGCGAACATCGGATCCTTTGACCTTTCGTTATCGGACAGATACACTAATAAGAGTTTTTCCCCGATCGACCGGATTGATAATGTGGAGTTCAGCAGAGAATGGAGCATCGACAGCACGGTCAATCTTCAGCCCTCGTCGGAGGAGATCCGCGAAGCAAACCTCACATACCATCCGATCCAAACTCTTGCCGTCGGAGGTTCGATCGGCTCGAACAATTTGGGGCCGCAGTTCTCGGCCGACCGGAGGGAAGGATTTGTGCGATTGTCGGACGATTCGCTGCCGAAGGTCGACTACTCTATCGACCAGGTCAAAAGCTCCCAAGGGATCGCAAACGCAGAAAATGATTGGGTACGGCAAAGCGGTTCTCTTTCGTACGCGTTTAAGAAATTCCTCCCGAGCTTCCATTTCGAACACGAGGACCGGTCGATAGAGACCGCGACTGCCGATTCGCTTGACAACGCAAGCTTCGGTTTCACCACGCTCGCGCCGAAGTTTGCCCTCAAGGGAATCTACGGCATGAACCTTTCCAGCGAGTTCGAATTCCGTTCTGACGATGCGGCCTTTGAAGGCAGATTGGATCCAGAATCAAAGTCGATCACTCAATCGTACGGCTGGTCGTTATCCGAAATTCAAAACTTTTCCTCATCGCTGAGCGTTATTTTCCGGGATAGAACATATTCCGACGAATTCAAACTTTCAAACCCCGATGTCCGGACAACATTGGTGCGAACAGAGTCACGGTACACGCCATTCCAGCGCGCCGTCGATGCCGATGTGTACTATGAAGCATCGAGCGAACGGTCGGCGGAATTGCAGCGGGTGTTTGTCCAGGTTCCCGTCGGACAGGGACAATATGTTTGGGTCGGCACCGGAGCGGTGAACGCAACGGACGAAAGCCAATTTCAATTGAGCCGTTACGACGGCAATTATACCGTCATTACCGTCCCGACCGATCAGCTCGACCCGGTCGTGAACGTCAAGACATCGTTTCGTCTCCGACTCGCGCCGGCCAAAATCATCTCTGCCCCGTCGAACTGGTTTCAAAAGGCGGCTTCTATCATTACGACCGAAAGCTATATGAAGATCGAAGAAAAAAGCACCGACCCTCAAACGAATCAGATTTATTTTTTGAATCTCGATCACTTTCTCAGCCCGGCCACCACGCTGCTCGGCAGCCAGCTGATCCAGCAGGATCTCTTCCTCTTTGAAAACAGGTCGGACCTGTCTTTCAGGTTCAGGTTTCTCCAGCAGGATGGAGGGGGGCAGTATAGCACAGGGTATGAACAGACCTATAATCGCGAACGATCGGTGAGGATCCGCTGGCAGCTTGTCTCCGAAATTTCAAATCAGATCGATTATGCGAACAAGCAGGATAATCTCGCCGCTTCGCTGGCAAGCGGCCGCTCTCAGGTCATCGGTTCGGACGATCTCATCTCGGATTATGCATACCGGCCGGAACAAAATATAGAGGTAGGATTCAAGATCGAAGCCTCCCGGTCGGAAGATGACTATCCCGTCGTACCGATCATTGCCAGCCTGAATGCCCAATCACTCCGGACAATCCTCTCTTTTCGCGGGAGCGGCCAGATGAGGATTGATTTCTCCCGTGAGGAGCTTTCGCTCGAAAACAACGCTGCGGGAGCCGTCGTCCCGTTCGACCTTACCGCCGGAAGAGTGCAGGGAAAAACATTTCTTTGGGATGTGTCGTTCGATTATCGGCTCAGCGGCAACCTTCAGTCTTCACTGCAGTATAACGGCAGGTCGGAGCAATCTCATACCCCTGTGCACACTGCAAAGGCCGAAGTTAGAGCCTTTTTCTGAGACTTTTCAAAAACAATATTTTACTTGCTTCTAAGTATCCGGTACCGTATATTTTATCACTGCATTATAAAGTCCCGCCTCAAGCGGGACTTTTTTTTGATGATGTGAGAAAAGTGTGAATATGGCGCTGGTTGAGGACATTTCCGGAATGGTCGAAGCAAGCCTCGCTGCGATCAACGGCTTTCTTGTGGATGTCAATATTCGCGGCGAAAAGGGGAGTTCCGTCATTGAAATTTTTGTGGATACCGACAAAGGTATCTCCGCAGATGAATGCGCTCAAGTGAGCCGCTCGATCGCCTCGGAGCTTGACCGAAGGAACATGATCGCGGGACGTTATCGTCTGGAAGTCTCATCCCCCGGGCTTGACCGGCCGATGAAATCGGTCCGGCAACTCAGGAAAAATGTCGGCCGCCAGGTCTCCATCACTTCTGCGGCCGCAGGCGGGAATGGTCCGGTTGAGGGAACGTTGCAGGAAGTCACGGATGCGGCGGTCACGGTCGTGACGAAAGAGAAACGCGAACAGACCTTTGCGGTGAACGAGATTCGCGAAGCACGGGTGCTTCCGCAGTTCAGATAAAGAGTGTTTGGGTTGAATTACAATTTTCATTTTGGAGGATTCAATGAATTACGAGATAGTCGAATCATTCTCTTCACTGGTTCGGGAAAAATCCATCGACAAGGATATCCTCGTCGGAATCGTGGAAGATATTTTCGGGATGATGGTCCGGAAAAAATACGGACAGGAAGCGCGCTTCGACGTCGTCGTCAATATGGAGAAAGGCGATATTGAGATCTATCTCGAAAAAGAGGTGGTCGAAACGGTCGTTGACCCGGTGACGCAGATCGACGTTGAGGCTGCGCGGAAAAAATCGGGCGAATCATTGGACGTCGGCGAAGATTACGTAGAGATCGTGAACCTCGCCGATTTCGGCCGGCGGCTGATCATTACGGCCAAACAAAACCTCAATCAGAGAATCAAAGAGCTTGAGAAGGAACTGATCTACAACGAATACAGCAATTCCATCGGCGAGATCCTCGTCGGAGAGGTCTACCAGATCCGGAAGAACGAGATCCTTGTCATGCACAACAAGAACGAAGTGGTGCTTCCGAAGAGCGAGCAGATCCAGAAGGAACGGTACAAAAAGGGAGATACGATTCGTGCGGTCATCAAAGAAGTGAGAAAGAACTCGGGCAATCCGACCGTTATTATTTCCCGCGCCGACACGAAATTTCTTGCCCGGCTTTTTGAAATTGAGATCCCCGAGATCTACGACGGTATTATCGAGATCAAGGACATCGCCCGGGAACCCGGCGAACGCGCAAAGGTCGCAGTGGAGTCTCACGACGACCGCATCGACGCCGTCGGCGCCTGTGTCGGAATGAAAGGCGTCCGCATCCATGCCATCGTTCGCGAACTTAACAACGAGAATATTGACGTCATCAACTACAGCGACGAGCCGCTGGTCATGATCACACGCGCGCTCGCGCCAGCGAAACTGAAAAAGATCGACCTGGACATCGAAGCAAAAAAAGCCACGATCCTCGTCGCCGACGATCAGGTGTCCCTCGCCATCGGCAAGGGAGGGCAAAATATCCGCCTGGCTTCTAAACTTTCGGGATTCGACCTGCAGCTCGTCAAAGAAGGGGCCGAGTATGACATCGAACTTATCGAATTCCGGGATGAGATCGGAAAAGAGATTTACGAGAAGTTCATTGAGAACGGTTACGACACTGCGCAACAGGTCATGGAAGCTGACATCCCTGATCTCGTGTCGGAGCTTGGTCTGGAAGAAGAGAAGGTAAAAGAGATCGTCGAGCTCATCAAGAAGGAATTCGAGGAAGCGGAAGTCGATGAGGGAGACGAAGAGGAAGGAAGCAAGAAACCGGAAGGGGCGAAAACCGCAGCGGCTGACGCCAATCTGAAAGAAGAAGCAGTTTCCGACGCTGCGGAAACTACCAAAGAAGAAACCGAAACGCGGTAACACAGTATCCACTCACTGTTCCCGGTTCCGACTGACTACAGGAATTCGAATGACGGAAACAACTGAAAAAAAAGTTAAAATATTCAACCTCGCGAAAGACCTGAACCTCGCGAGCGGGACGATTATTGAATTTCTCAATAAGAAGGGGTATACCATCAAGGGGCCGATGTCGCTCGTCGAAAACGACATGATGAAAGACATCATGTCCCATTTCAAGAAGGACAAAGATGTCGCAGACCGGCATCAGCGAAAGATCGCTGAGATCAAGGAAACCAAACGGCGGACTGCTGAAAAGAAAAAGGAAACCGAAGAAGAAGCAAAGGAAACTCCAAAGAAAAAGCTTGAAGAGGAAGTAGCGGAAATGCCGCCGCAACAGCCGGCCGTTGAGAAGAAGCCGGAAGTGCACGCGACAGAGCCGATCAGCGCGCAGCCGGCTGAAGTGGAAGCTCCCGTTATCTCCGCGAAAGAAGAGACCCAAATTGTACCTGCCGAAAAATCGCTCCAAAAAGCGGAAGCAGAACCGGCGACCGGAGCAGAGGCAAAGAAGAAAAAAGGGGAGAAGGCCTATACTTCCCCCTTGGACCAGCTCAGCGCACGGCGCAGGGGCTTGACGATCAGAGGGAAGATCGATCTGAAAGTGACCTCCGAGACTCCCGAAAAGGAACGCGGAACGGGAACTGCAAGCGAAACGGAAGAACAGCACAAGCGAAAGAAGAAGAAAAAGAAAGTCAAAGACGAAAAGACCAAGGATGTCGTCGAAACCGAGGTCGACGACGGAGCAAAGAAGAAGAAAAAGAAGAAAAAACTCCGGGTTCACGAAGTCGATGACACGCAGGTCAATGAAGCGATCAAACGTACGCTTGCCGGGATGGACGAGTCGATCGTCAGCCTCCGTGCAACAAACAGAAAGAAGAGAAAACGGGAGCGTGAGGAAGAGCAGGCAAGGCTGCTGGAAGAAGCACGAGATGAAGAAGGCAAACTTCGTGTCACTGAATATGTTACGGTCGGCGAATTAGCGAGCTTAATGAATGTTCCTGTCGCCGATGTCATCGCAAAGTGTATCGGTCTTGGACTGATGGTATCCATCAATCAGCGGCTGGATAAAGATAACATTACTCTCGTCGCCGATGAATTCGGATTGCAGGTCGAATTTCATGAGGAGTTTACGGTCGACCTCCTCGAGGATAAGCCGGATGCTCCCGAAACGTTGAAGCCGCGTTCCCCGGTTGTGACCATCATGGGGCACGTCGATCACGGTAAAACATCGCTGCTCGACTATATCCGCCGTACAAACGTCGTGGCTGGCGAGGCTGGCGGCATTACTCAGCACATCGGTGCCTACGAGGTATCCTTGGATTCCGGGAAAAAGATCACATTCCTCGACACGCCGGGCCACGAGGCATTTACGGCCATGCGCGCCCGTGGAGCCCAGCTGACGGATATCGTCGTTCTTGTGGTGGCTGCAGAGGACAGCGTCATGCCTCAAACTCTCGAAGCAATAAGTCACGCACGGGCCGCCAATGTTCCGATCATCATCGCGATCAATAAGATCGACAAGCCCGAAGCCAACCCCGACCGCATTCGACAGCAGCTTGCCGATAAAGGAATTCTGGTTGAAGAATGGGGAGGCAAATATCAATGCGTCGAAGTCTCGGCCAAAAAGGGGCTCAACATCGACGTCTTGTTGGAAAAAATTCTTCTTGAGGCGGAGGTCCTCGACCTGAAGGCGAATCCAAACCGGACCGCCCGGGGAGCGGTCGTTGAGGCGCAGATCGACAAAGGAAAGGGGATTCTCGCGACGATCCTCATTCAAAAAGGGACGCTGCGCGTCGGCGATCCCTTCGTCGGCGGCATCTACAGCGGAAAGGTCAAGGCAATGTTCGATGAGAGGGGAAAAAGAACTGAAGTCGCCGGACCGTCGACGCCGGTCCAGCTTCTCGGCTTTGACGGCATTCCTCAAGCCGGTGATCAGTTCATCGCAATGGATTCCGACCGTGTTGCGCGCGACATCAGCCTCAAGCGCCAGCAATTGAAGCGCGAGCAGGATTTCCGGCAGATCCATTTTGTCACGCTGGATGAAATTTCGGAACAGATCCAGGCAGGACAGCAGGTCCGCGAACTCTCTATCGTCGTGAAAGGCGACGTCGACGGGTCGGTCGAAGCGTTGGCCGATTCGCTGATGAAACTCTCCACCGGCGAAGTGAAGATCCGCGTCATCCATAAAGGCGTCGGAGCGATCTCAGAATCCGACGTTCTGCTTGCGGCAGCTTCCCATGCGGTCATCGTGGGCTTCCACGTTCGCCCAAATTTGAACGCCCGCCGTCTCGCGGAGCAGGAAAAGGTCGATATCCGGCTCTATAACATCATCTACGACGCCATTAACGAGGTGCGGAACGCGCTTGAAGGGTTGCTCGCGCCGACGATTTCCGAGGAGGTCACCGCGACCGTCGAAGTGCGCGAAACGTTCAAAGTGCCGAAAATCGGAACGATCGCCGGCTGCTACGTGACGGACGGAAAGATTGTGCGCAACAACAAAGTGCGCCTCCTCCGCGACGGTGTGACGATTTTTGACGGCGGGTTCGCTTCGCTTCGAAGATTCAAGGACGATGTTCGGGAGGTCGAACAGGGGTTCGAATGCGGTATCGGCCTGGAAAACTTCAACGACGTCAAGGTCGGCGACATCATCGAGGCGTACAAAGTGGTCGAAACAAAGCGGAAGCTCGTTTAAGACGATCGAGCGCCGTCGGAGATTTATTTGAAAAGGATTGAATGTCAGTACGAACGGAACGAGTTGCATCGCTCATCAGGCATGAACTGGGAACGATCATTAGCCGGGAATACACCGGCGGGGAATTTGGCTTAAGCACCGTCACCGAAGTGCGGGTCACTCCCGACCTGAAGATTGCAAAAATTTATGTGAGCATCCTTGGGGCCCCGGCGATAAGAGAAAAAACGCTGGCTCGGCTCGAGGCCGAAAAATCGCGTCTGCGGGGCCTTCTTGCATCTCACGTGAACATGAGGTTCACGCCGGCGTTGCAGTTCTATCATGACGATACGATGGACCGGGTCGAGAACCTGGAAAACCTGATAAAGAAGATCCACGAGAATGACCCTAAGCCGCAATGAGCCGGTCACGATGGCGTCGGATGTCACCTCGCTCGATTTCGAGAGCGGGGAGATCCTTCTCGTCGACAAGCCGAAAGATTGGACCTCCTTCGACGTGGTCCACCGGGTGAGGGATCTGTTCAACGTCCGCAAAGTCGGGCATGCGGGAACGCTTGACCCGAAGGCAACGGGGCTGTTGATCCTCTGCACCGGCAGGAAAACGAAGGACATCGATTCGTTCGGCGGCCAGGAAAAGGAGTACGAAGGGACAATGCAGCTCGGTGCGACAACAGCGAGCCTTGATTCAGAGACTCCCGAAGAGAACCTGAAGGATTTTTCCCGGATCACCGAACAGCAGCTGCGGGAGGCTTTCGCGTCCTTTATCGGAACCCAGCTTCAGGTTCCGCCGATGTACTCCGCGGTAAAGTATGACGGCAAACCGCTGTACAAGCTGGCCCGCAAGGGGCGCTCGCGTGAGAGGGAGCCGCGAGAGGTCACGGTCTCCGACTTTACATTGGTCCGGACAGATCTGCCGCTCGTGTTCTTTCGCATCGTCTGCTCAAAGGGAACGTATATCCGTTCGGTTGTCGACGAATGCGGAAAAAAATTAGGATGCGGAGCATACGTCAAAGAGTTGCGGCGCACACGGATCGGCGGTCTCTCGCTGCAGCAGGCGCTGCAGATCGAAGAATTGCATCAGCTCAGCGACCGTTGCGCGTCGGCGAAACATGTGACCGTATGAAGATCGTCCGCTCCTTGCCGGAGCTCTCGCACAACAAAGATTCCGTCATTTCAATCGGTACGTTCGACGGAGTCCACCTAGCGCATCAGAAGATCATCCGCGAGGTGATCCAGAGAGCACAAGAACGGAGCGGACGGAGCGTCATCATCACCTTCGATCCGCATCCGAAGGAAGTTGTCGGGAAACAAAGCGGTGACAACGAGCGGGGGCGCGTTCAGCTGCTGACGACGAACGAAGAGAAGCTTGAGCTGATCGCGAACCTCGGGGTCGACGTGACCTTCGTCGTCCCGTTCACGTACGAATTTTCGCGGAAACCGTTCCGCGAGTTCTACACCGAGTATATCATCAACGGTGTCGGCGTCAGCGAGGTGATCGAAGGATACGACCACGGATTCGGCAAAGACCGTGAAGCGGGGCTGGCTCAACTCCTTGCCCTCGGGCGTGAATTCGGATTCTCCGTCGTGGCGGAAAAGCAATTTTTCTCAAACAACGAACTCGTGAGCAGTTCGCGCATTCGGTCGTTGCTGATGGAAGGGGAGGTCGGGAAAGCCAACACGCTGCTTGGCAGGCGGTTTGGATTTTCGGGGACCGTGGTGGCCGGGGACGGTCGCGGCAGGACGCTCGGTTTTCCGACGGCAAATATTGACGTGCAGGACCCGAGAAAGATCCTCCCCGGCAAGGGAGTGTATGCAGTGAAGGTCCATGTGGACGGCATGCAGCATAACGCTCTGATGAGCATCGGCACACTGCCGACGTTTTACGAAAATCACGACGCTGTCTGCGAGGTCTTCATTTATGAGTTTGCGCAAAATATTTACGGCCGGACAATAACCGTGGAATGCGTCCAAAAGATCAGAGGAGAGAAGAAGTTCTCGTCGCCGGAAGATCTGGTGAAGGAAATGAATAACGACAAGCATGTTGGAAAAAATATTCTTGAAAATGTCCAATAGCATACTATACAATTATTTTTAAGGAGTGTTCATGTCAATTTCAAAGGCTCAGAAAGCAGAATGCATCAAAAAATACGGCAAATCTCCGAACGACTCCGGGACCCCCGAAGTACAGATTGCCATCCTCACTGCGAATATCAACGCATTGTCGTCGCATTTCGACGGACATAAAAAGGACAATCACTCGCGTGTCGGGCTGCTGAGAATGGTCGGAAAACGGCGCCGGTTGCTCGATTATCTGATGGAGAAAAATATCGAGCGGTACCGGAAGATCATTCAGGAACTCGACATCCGCAAGTAATAGCAACGCAACAGGACGACGCTGAAATATTTCAGCAACGATATGAATCATCGAGAGTAAAGTACCCACATGGTAGTAAAAAAAGAAATTCAAATTGGAAACAAAACGCTGTCGTTTGAAACCGGCAGGTTTGCAAAACAGGCGGACGGCGCCGTGATGGCCCGCTATGCCGACACGATGGTCCTCGCGACCATCGTCGCACCGAAAATATCCGAGGACGACCTCGACTATTTCCCTCTTCAGGTTGAGTACCGGGAAAAAATGTCTTCGGCAGGGAAAATTCCCGGCGGATTTTTGAAAAGGGAAGGAAGGCCCTCGGACAAGGAGATCCTCTCGGCCCGTCTGATCGACAGGCCGATCCGGCCGATGTTCCCGGAAGGATACCACAACGAGACCCAGATCATTGTGAACGTTTTTTCATCGGACCAGCAGAACGACGCCGATGTGCTCGGAGCCTGCGCCGCCTCAGCGGCGCTGATGGTGTCGGATTCTCCGTTCGACGGCCCGATCGCCGAAGTGCGCATCGGCCGTGTCAACGGCGAGATGCTGATCAATCCGACCTTCGACGAGCTCGAGGTCAGCGACATGGACGTGACGGTCGCCGGAACCGACGATTCCATCGTCATGGTCGAAGGCGAATCCCGCGAGATCGGCGAAACGGACATGCTTGCTGCCCTGAAATTCGCCCACGACGCGATCAAAAAGATCTGCGCTCTGCAGAAAGAGCTTGCCGCGGAAGTGAAAAAACAAAAGCGCAAAGTTGCAGCGCCGGAGATCAATCCTGACCTTCTGGCGGCCGTCAAGGCCCTGGCAGAGGAGAAAATCCGGGCAACGGTAAATACCGTGTTGTTGAAGGACGAACGTTCGGCGGCGAACGAGAACATTGCCCTCGAAGTGCACACGGCCCTTGCCGAGAAGTTTCCCGAACAGGAAAAAACCATCGACCAGATCCTCCACGACATCGAAAAATTCGAGATGCGTGAGATGATCCTCGGGAAGAAAAAGCGGCTCGATGGAAGAGGGCTCGCTGATATCCGCCCCATTTCGATCGAGCTCGGCCTCTTGCCCCGGGCGCACGGCTCTGCGCTTTTTACACGCGGTGAGACTCAGTCTTTGACAACGGTAACGCTCGGGACCAAACTCGATGAACAGATCCTCGACGGTCTGCTCCCCAAAACGACCCGGCGCTTCATGCTTCATTACAATTTCCCTCCGTTCAGTGTGGGGGAGACCGGAAGACTTGCAACAGGACGGCGCGAGGTCGGACACGGTAATCTCGCCGAACGGGCCCTTAAGATCCTAATGCCGGAAGAAAAGGAATTCCCGTACACCGTTCGCGTCGTTTCGGACATTCTCGAATCGAACGGCTCTTCATCAATGGCAACCGTGTGCGCCGGTTCGCTCGCGCTCTTTGACGGCGGCGTTCCGCTGAAGAAGTCTGTCGCCGGAATTGCCATGGGATTGGTCAAGGAGGGAGACCGCGTCGCTGTCCTTTCAGATATTCTCGGCAACGAAGACCACCTGGGCGACATGGACTTCAAGGTCGCAGGGACAAAGGACGGCATCACGGCATTTCAGATGGACATCAAGATCAAAGGGATTTCGTTTGCCATCATTGAAACGGCCCTTCAGCAGGCCAAGGCCGGAAGGCTCCATAAACTGGCCATCATGGACGCGGCGATCTCGTCCCCGCGAAGCGATCTCAGCCAATATGCCCCTCGCCTGACGACGATCCAGATTCCTGTGGATATGATCGGCGCCGTTATCGGCCCCGGAGGGAAGAATATCCGCAATATCGTCGCGGAATCGGGAGCTGAAGTGAACATCGAGGACGACGGAACCATCGTCATCGCTGCAACCACCAAGGAAGCAAGCGATACCGCGCGCGCCATGATCGGCCGCATCACGGAAGTCCCCGAAATCGGGAAAATATATAAAGCGACAGTGAAAAAAATAATGGACTTTGGCGCGTTCGTCGAAATCCTCCCGGGCAAGGAAGGCTTGGTGCACGTCTCGCAACTGGATTTGAAAAGGGTCGAGAAGGTGGCCGACGTTGTCAAGCTGGGAGACGTGTTCGAAGTGAAGCTGATGGAAATCGACGACAAAGGACGCCTCAATCTCAGCCGAAAAGCTGTCATGCTTGCGGAAAAGAAAAAAGAGGAAGTTCCACAAAATAAATAACAGTTCCATGGAACATTCTCGTCCGTCGGCAATAACCGCACTCTTCATTTTCCATGGATAAAGTCCTCCGTCCTGCCCGTCATCTGCGCGGCGAAATAACCGTGCCCGGCGACAAATCGATCTCTCATCGCGCGGTGATGATAGGATCGCTGTCGATGGGCAGGACAGAAGTCGTCGGGTTCCTGAACGCCGCGGATCCCCGAAGCACGCTCGAGTGCATCCAGGCGATGGGGATCGAAACTGCATTGACCCCGCACGCGCTGCACATCGTCGGCAAAGGACTGCACGGCTACCGTCAACCGGGGGCTCAATTGAACGCCGGGAACTCCGGAACTACGATCCGGCTTCTCTCCGGCATACTTGCCGGTCAGAAATTTGCCAGCCAAATTTCCGGGGATCAATACCTCGTCCGGCGGCCGATGAAGCGCATTATCGACCCGCTCACGGAAATGGGCGCGCAGATCGTGGGGACAGATAAATTTACCGCCCCGTTGAAAATTTTTCCGGCCGATACGCTCCATGGCATCACCTATGAACTTCCGGTCCCCAGCGCTCAGGTAAAATCAGCGGTTTTGCTCGCAGGATTATTTGCCGAAGGAAGGACGACGGTCGAGGAATCCCAGGCGTCCCGCGATCATACCGAACGGATGCTCGGACTCACGCCGGTGCGGACGGAAGGGAAATCGAGCGTCTCCGTCACCGGAGGAGTACAAATCCCTGCTCGACAATTTTATATCCCGGGCGATCCCTCCTCGGCGGCTTTTTTCATCGTGGCCGGTCTCATAGCCCGCGATTCGGAGCTCGTCATCAAAAATGTCGGGATCAACCCGACCCGCACGGGGTATCTTGACGTGCTTCGCTCGATGGGGGGAAAGATCTCGATAGAGAATGAGCGACAAATTGGAGGCGAACCGATCGGCGATGTTGTGGTTAAAAGCTCCGAACTCAGGTCCAACCTGGTGCTGCAAGGGTCGATCATTCCGAATATCATCGATGAAATTCCCATCCTCGCCGTCGCTGCGGCTTTTGCTGTCGGAACGTTTGAAGTCCGGGGAGCATTCGAGCTGCGCAACAAGGAAAGCGACCGCATCGGAGCGGTGTGCGAAAATCTTTCTCTCATGGGACTTGAAGTGGAAGAGCTCGAGGACGGGTTTGCATTTCACTCAAAAAGTACATTAATTCCCACGACGTTCGACAGCTATGGAGATCATCGGATCGCAATGGCGTTCGGCGTTGCTGCATCGGGTCTCGAGGGAGAATCAACAGTTAAGGATTCCGATTGCGTTGACATTTCATTCCCGGCATTCTGGGACACCCTTCACATATTGGCTAACTAGCCGAGGTCAGTGTGGCAAGCGTCAAACTTGAGAACATCCGGAAAGAGTATGAAGGGGGAGTCGTTGCCGTCAAAGACGTTAACATCGATATCGCCGACAAAGAATTTGTCGTGCTCGTCGGCCCGTCAGGCTGCGGAAAATCCACTACGCTTCGAATGATTGCCGGTCTCGAAGAGATCAGCGGCGGGACGATCTCCATTGGCGGCACGGTTGTCAACGATGTTCCCCCCAAGGACCGCGACATCGCCATGGTCTTTCAGAACTATGCTTTGTATCCGCATATGACGGTCTACGAGAACATGGCGTTCGGATTGAAGCTCAGAAAATATCCGAAATCGGAGATCGAAGCACGCGTCCACGAAGCCGCTCAAATACTCGGCATCGAGGAATATCTCGACCGGAAACCAAAGGCATTGTCCGGCGGGCAGCGGCAACGGGTTGCCCTGGGGAGGGCCATTGTTCGGAAGCCGAAGGTTTTTCTCTTCGATGAGCCCCTCAGCAACCTCGACGCGAAGCTGCGCGTGCAGATGCGCACCGAGATTTCTAAACTCCACGATCGGCTCAATGCTACGATGGTGTACGTCACGCACGACCAGACCGAGGCCATGACGATGGGAGACAAGATCGTCGTAATGAAGGATGGAACGGTACAGCAGACGAACACGCCGCTGAATCTCTACCACAACCCTTCGAATAAGTTCGTGGCGGGGTTCATCGGAAGTCCGGCAATGAATTTTATGGAGGGGACCATCTCCGTCAAAAAAGGGCTGACGTTCACAGAAGATAAAACCGGCGTTGTCCTGAAGCTGCCGAAAGAACAGCACTCGAAATTGAAACCGTTCGCCGGAAAAGGGGTTTGGCTTGGCATCCGGCCCGAGCATATCTCCGATGCGAACAAAACGGCCGGCGCGCGGTATGCACAATGCAAGGCCAGGGTGGAGGTTGTTGAGCCGATGGGAAACGAGATCTTCGTCTATTTCTCAACAGGGAACGGAAAACAATACGTTTCGCGGATCATTGCAACAGAGGAGCCAAAGGCCGGAAAAGAAATGGACCTCGCGTTCAACATGGGCAAAGCTCATTTCTTCAACAAGGAGACTGAAAAAGTTATCTGAAGTGCCGGTTCAAAGCTCAACGATTTGATGTTGAAACCGGTCGATGACAATCTCCCCGCTTAGCCATTTCACAAAGTCCGGTCCGTATTTGTTCATGTAGTACACTACGTTGAACTCTCTCTCCTGAAAGTTGGATTTCGGATAAATGTTCGACGCGACCTTTTGGATCTGCCTCATCGTGACGTCCTGCCGCCGCTGCTGCGCCGCCTGCGTTTTTTCCTTCAGCACATTCAACTGAGATTCTATTCGCGACACCGTTGAATCGATCGCTCCCGAGAGGGTCGAATCGATTTGCTGGATGCCGAAGCGGCTTTCTGCGACCGCTTCCTGAATGCGGCGGTGGAGCTGCTCAAAGAGAGCGTCGACCTTCACTTCAGAAACTTGTTCGGCAATCCGGGCAAGCAGGGGATCGAGGTCCGACCATATTTCGGTGACATCGACCGAATATTTTTCGAGGATGGTCTTTATCTTTTCCTCCACAATCGTCACGCTTGCACGTGGATACACGACTGGTTGTTGGACATCGAAGAATTCATAGACCGGCTTCAACTGAGCGAAATAAGCGATCTCCGAGGGGCCGCCCACGTACGCGGCCGTGGGTAAGATTGTATCCTGGCAAATGGGGCGGAGGACAACGTTTGGAGAAATCAGTTCAGGTGAAGTCTCAACAATGGCGGCCAGCTCTTCCTTGGAAAAAAATTGCCTCGTTCCTTTTAAGCTGTAGTCGCTTTCACGAGGTTCAATGAGGTACCGTCCCCCTTTGTGAATCATGAACAAGTTGATCGACTTCGCTTTGATTTGCGCGTGGTAGCGCTCTTCCAGGCTGGCGCTCGTCTCGATAACGATCTGCGATGTCTTTGAGGATGAGGAAATTTCTCTTTGGAAAATGGGTTTGAGAATCCTTTTAAGGTCGGCATTTCCCGGTTCGAGAAAAATTAATCCTGACTCCTCGAACAATTGGTTCATCAGTCCGACGAACGCCGAGCCTATCGAAGCTCCGTTCCTGTAATATCCCCGCAGCGCCGAAAACAAGCCTGTCTTGAATTCGGACTCCTGCAATTGCGCCTGCAGCCGTTCAAAAAAGCCGTCGATAAAACTATCGATTACAATGCTGCCAACCGGTCCCGGATTTTTTTCGAATGGTTTCCCGCCGAATAAATATTCGATCGTTTGAATATCGCCGGCTTGTCCGAGAACGTGCACCTTATTGATTTCTTCAAAATCATGGTCTTCATTCTCCACCCAGAAAACCGGCACGAAATTGTAATCGGGAAATTGCCCCGAGAGCTGTTCGGCGAGTTTGATCGCGGTGATCGTCTTGTAGATGGTGTAGAGCGGGCCGGCACACAGCCCTACCTGCTGACCGGTAACCACGGCAACAGTGTTATCGTTCCCCAGGAGATCGATGTTTGCCAGCGTTTTGATGCCGCAATGGTGCTGTTTGTTTTGCTCGGTAAGCACACGAACGAGAGTCGAGCGGTCGTGCGTTCTTGACAGCACTTTTTCGATGAGCTTCTTCCAATGCCTCCGGTCGTGAAAATCGGCGGAGTAATAATCTTTCACCTTCTCGAAATCATTCAGGTAGTCAACGTAAAGCGGGGTAATGCCTGCCTCGAAATTCTGGATCTGTTTGTAATCAACCCAATCCATCGAAACTCTCAAGTAATGAATGAAATGTCCTGTAATATACGCCCTAACGTCATAAGAATCAATTGTTGGCTTGACCGGCGCGCGGATTGATTTTCGTCACGACGTACGATATATTAGTACATGAAATTTGCTGGAAAAACAGTGTTGATCACCGGCGGCACCGGGGAACTTGGACGAGCCGTCACCAAGTACTTTCTTTCTGAAGGCGCCGATGTCGCCGATTCATATTACTCCGATCAGGATGCCGCGGAATTTACGGAGCTTTTCCCCCGGGCGGTGCTCTTAAAAGGAGATCTTTCGAAAGAGGGAGATGTTCGGCAGGCCTTTCAGTCGCTTCTGGATAAGAAAAAAAGACTGGATATCCTTTGCAACCTTGTGGGGGGATATATGTCAAAAAAGGAGATTACAGAGCTGACCGAAAAGGATTGGGATTTTATGTTCGCGCTGAACTTAAAGACCTGTTTCCTGTGTACGCGGCAGGCATTACAGATAATGAAAGCGCAAAAATTCGGACGGATCATAAACGTCTCTGCGATGGCAGGGCTGACGCCCTCGGCCGGGCGGGGTGCGTATGGAATTTCTAAGGCGGCCGTGGCAACGTTCACCAAGATCGCAGGCGAAGAAACGAAAGCCTACGCTGATTCCAGCATCACGGTGAACGCCATCGCCCCAAGCATCCTATTGACGGAATCGAATAAACGATCCGCGACGGAAAAAGAATCCCGGCAATGGGTCACGCTCGAACAGGCAGCGGAGGTGATCGGTTTCCTTGCCTCAGACGAAGCAGCGGCAATAAACGGTGAAACGCTGCCGGTATACGGCCGCATATCGAACTAAGAACTAAATTGAATTGAGCATGAGCCTTACACAGCGGATCAGTGACGACATGAAAGCGGCAATGAAATCGGGGAACAAGCTGCGCCTCGAGACATTGCGAATGCTGCGGGCCCAGATCATCGAGTTTGAAAAGAAAGGTCTGGACCGTCCGATGAATGACGATGACGAAATGTCGATCCTCATCTCGGCGACCAAAAAGCGAAAAGAAGCGATCGAAATGTATACCGGAGCCGGACGCACCGAACTTGCGGAAAAAGAGACAAAAGAAATGGAGATCATCTCGGAATACCTTCCGAAGCAGCTTTCGCGGGAGGACGCCGAAAAAATTGTCGCCGGACTGATCCTCCAGGCAGGGGCTTCCTCCGTCAAAGATATGGGAAAGCTCATGCCCCTTGCCATGAAGGAGTTGAAAGGGAAGATCGATTCCAAAGTGATCTCTGAAATCGTCAAACAAAAGCTCATAAGCGTTTCATGACAACCTTCGATTCGATACTGATCGTCGTTCTCGGCCTTTTCATGTTTGCAGGATGGAGAAGCGGTTTGCTGAAAAAATCGATCGCCCTCGTCTGTCTCGCCGTCTCCCTTGTCCTTGCGACCAAATACGCATCGTCGTTCGGCGAGATGGTGCTTGTTCCGTCCGGAATCTCCTCCGGCGTGAGCACGACCCTCTCATTCGTTATCATTGTGCTTGGCATCATGATCGCGCAGGCGATAGTCTATAAGATCGCCATCAAGAAACTCGCCGAAGGAACCTGGAACCGGATAGGGGGGCTGCTCATGGGCCTTGTCGAGGGGGGGATTTTTCTAAGCTTGATCCTGATCTTCTCAAGTATCTATTTGCAATTCCCCTCGGCGGAAACTCGATCGGAGTCGTTGCTGTACAAGCCGATGAAAAACTTAGCCCCCCGAATCTTTGACAGCGTCAATACCTTGTTCCCCGAATCGGAAGACTTCTACCAGGAGATAATACATTCGGTGAAGAAACTCTCCCCCCATAGATCGGCACCGCCAAGTCAATGACCGAATTTCAGGCCGCTGCCGAAAAACTCGAATTTAAGAAAATACTCGGCCGCGTGGCAGCCTATGCTTCATCCGATCTGGGAAGGCATGCGGCGGAGCACATCGTCCCGACCGGCAATATGGTTGTAGTTGCACGGGAACTGAATCGCGTCGATGAGATGAAAAGATTGCTCGCAAGCGATGATCCGTTTCCGATCGACGGGTTGCGGGACATCCGCGAACCTCTCCAACGCGCCAGCGTTGAAAACAGCGTACTTCCTCCTTCAGACCTCTATCCGATCGCTTTGACTCTCCTTGCTTCTCGCAATATTAAGTCATTCATCCAGAAAAGGAAAGAGTCATACTCCGAACTATCTTCTTTCTCCGACGAGATTGTCACCAATAAAGTGCTTGAATACAACATCACTCAAGCCATTGATGAGAACGGAAATATCAAAGATTCAGCAAGTAAAGAATTGAGAGCTATTCGAAGCGACCTGGTTTCCTTGTATGCTGTGCTGAAGAAACAGCTGGAAAAGATCTTAAAGAATACTTCCGAGCAAGGCCTTACCCAGGAAGATATTATTACAACGCGCGATGGAAGGATGGTCATTCCCGTCAAGGCAGAACAGAAGCACAGCGTTCCCGGATTCATCCATAGCTCATCGGCGTCCGGTTCGACCGTTTTCATCGAGCCGGCCGAAACCTTATCCCTCAATAATGAGATTCGAGAGCTCCATTTTAGAGAACAACGCGAGATAGAGAAGATCCTCCGCCAGCTGACGCTCCAAGTGCGCGAAGCCGCTTCCGAGATCTTAAAAAGCCTTGACACTTTAAGTCTTCTAGATTTAACCTATGCTAAAGCCAAATACTCCACTGAAATAAAAGGAAATAAGCCATTCCTAAAAGAAATTGGATCGCTAAAAATAGTCGAAGGGAGACACCCGATTCTCCTTTTACACCATCCCCGTGAGAGAATCGTTCCTTTGTCTCTTGAGATTGGAAACGGCTATACTACTTTACTGATCACCGGCCCCAACGCCGGCGGAAAGAGCGTGGCGATGAAAACCGTGGGAATGCTCGTACTAATGCTGCAATCCGGCCTTCACATCCCCGCTTCACCTGAATCTGAATTTCCTTTGTTTGAAAAGCTTTATGTTGACATCGGGGACGACCAATCCATTGAAAACGACCTCAGTACGTTCAGCTCTCATGTCACCATGCTCCGCAACGTCCTCGGCGCTGCCGACGATCACAGCTTGATCCTTATCGATGAAATAGGAGCGGGAACCGATCCGGCCGAGGGGGGGGCATTGGCAGCCGTCATCCTTTCACAACTCACGAAGGCCGGGGCTTTCACTATTGCGACGACGCACCAGGTCGCGCTGAAGGCGTTTGCGCATGAAACCGAAGGGATGGAAAACGCTGCGATGGAGTTCGATCAAACAACCCTCACTCCGACGTTTAACTTCAGGTTTGGGGTTCCCGGAAGCAGCTATGCCCTTGAAATAGCCCGGCGGTTGGGAGTTCCTCCTCCGTTGATTTCTGAAGCGGAAAAAATGGCAGGAGAGCAAAAGTCTCGCCTCGAAAAACTGGTCGTCGACCTGGAGAGCCGGTCACAAATGCTCTCGAAAGAACTTGCGGAACTTGATCTGGAGAAACTAAAATACAACCAGTTAGTGGATAATTACGAATCTAAACTAAAAGGCTTGAAAGAGGAAATACGGCTGATAAAGCTGAAGGCGGTGGAGGAAGCAAAAGAAATTACTTCCAAAGCGAATTCGATCATCGAGAATTCAATCAAAGAGATCAGGCAGCATCAGGCAGACAAGGGATCGATCGTCGAAAGCAAACGCGAACTGAAAATGCTCAACGATGAAATTCGCGCCGTGGAGACGTCATTGCATGAGATCCATTCGGATGCTCCGGAGTTCGAGGAAGGCAAAACACTATCGAAGGGTTCCGTCGTCAAGCTGAAATCTAACTCTCAGATCGGTGAGGTGCTGCAGCCTCCGGATGCCAATGGCGTGTTGCAAGTTGCCTTCGACAGCCTGAAATTAAAAATTCATGTAAATGATGTCATCCCGATCAAGAAGCCAGCAACGAAGCCCCAATCATTCACCCCGATTTTTCTTGGCGGAGAGGCAAAACGGGAGATCGACGTCCGAGGTTTGTACGGTGAAGAAGCTTTACAAGCAGTAGATAAATTTATTGATAATGCGGTGGTTACTGGCTTACATCGGATCGATATTATTCATGGCAAAGGGTCAGGTGCTCTTCGCAAGAAGATTGCGTCCTTCCTAAAGGCCGATTCGAGGATCAAGTCGCACCACTTCGGCGAGTGGAACGAAGGGGGAATGGGGGTCACGGTCGTTGATCTGAAAAGCGAATGAAGGTGAAAACAATAAGAAAAATTCTCATCGCCAACAGAGGGGAAATTGCCATACGGATCCACCGGTCTGCCTCGGAAATGGGGATCGCGACTGTGGCGATCTTTTCGGACGTCGATAGAAGTGCTCCCCATGTTTTGAATGCAACCGAAGCATACCCGCTCTGCGGGAACCCTTCCAACGAGACGTACTTAAATATTGAGAAGATACTAGCCATCGCTGCAAAAGCAAACTGCGATGCGGTTCATCCTGGATATGGTTTTCTGTCAGAGAATTCCGAGTTCGCTCGCGCCGTGATTGCCAGCGGCCTGACCTTTATCGGGCCGCCAGCTTCAGCAATGAAAGCGCTCGGCGGCAAAACGTCGGCACGGAATCTCATGAAGGAAGCGGGAGTTCCGATCGTCCCAGGAACCACGACAGCCGTAAAAAACAGCAGGGAAGCGAGTAAGGCCGCTAAAGAGATCGGATACCCGGTGCTCCTCAAAGCGGTGCACGGTGGCGGAGGAAAAGGGATGCGGAAAGTCGACCGGGAAGAGGATCTCGAGCAAGCTTTGCTGCAAGCACAGTCTGAATCATCCAAGGCCTTTAATAGCGGCGATGTTTTCATCGAAAAATACCTATCTAATCCGCGCCACGTAGAGATTCAAATTCTGGCGGACATGCACGGTAATATCGTCCACTTAGGAGAGAGGGAATGCTCAATCCAGAGAAGACACCAAAAACTCGTCGAAGAGTGTCCGAGCTCTCGGCTGTCCGACTCATTGAGGTCAGCAATGGGAGACGCTGCTGTTGCTGCTGCTCGGAGTGCTGGATATGTTAATGCTGGCACAGTGGAATTTTTAGTGGATTCAGATAACTCATTCTATTTTCTAGAAATAAATACGCGTCTTCAAGTTGAACATCCGGTTACTGAGCTCGTCTATGGAATCGATTTGGTGAAAACTCAGATCCGGATCGCAGAAGGGGAATCGCTGCCGTTTAGGCAGGAAGAACTCGTCCCGCGGGGACACGCCATTGAGTGCAGAATATGTGCGGAGGATCCGTTCGAGAACTTTCTTCCGTCGACCGGCACGATTGAAGAATATGCTCCCAGCGGAGGATATGGAATCAGGAACGATTCCGGTGTGATGAGGGGAACAACTGTCCCTCACTTTTACGACCCGCTTCTTGCAAAACTCATCGTCTGGGGGTCTGACCGGAAGGAAGCTATTAGACGACTTGATAGGGCTCTTTCGGAGTACGTTCTCTCCGGAGTAAGCACAACGATTCCGTTTTGCTCATTTGTGGTGAAACATCCGGCCTTCATGAAGGGGGACTACGACATCCGGTTCGTCGAAAAGCACTTTCGGCCGGCCGAAGAGCCTCGCACGAACGAGGAAGAATTGGCTGCCTCATACATTGCAGCATTTGATTATCATTCATCCTCTGGCGAAGCAACGCCCGGCATTGGAAATCGGATGCTTGCTCCAAGTAAATGGAAAACCCTAAGATACGAAGAGCTATAAATGGCGAATGTCACCACTGTTGTCAACGGCAGGAAATACAGTTGGACCTTTGGGACCGACGGTTCGCTCGCGCTCGATGACAAGGAATGTCAAGCTGAAGTCCTCAGCGCTGCCGCTGGCTGTTGCACCGTATCGATCGGCGGAAAACTGTTCAGGGGACTGATATCTAGAAATAATTTACAATACTCGGTGCTAATCAATCAAAAAAAATACATCTTAGACATTGAACCTTCTACTAAAAAATCCCCTGGGTTTGGAAATAATCATGCTCAGAAGACTCATTCACAGATCGAAGTACGGTCGCCGATGCCCGGAATGGTAGTTCGCTGCGAAGTTAAGGAAGGAATGAAAATATCGCTGGGCGACGGACTTTTGATCCTCGAAGCTATGAAAATGGAGAATGAGATAAGGTCAGCTCATGGTGGGATAGTCAAAAAGGTTCTCGTCACAGACAGGCAAGTTGTAGATAAAGGGGCACTACTTCTCATCATTGAATAAAGGTCATTGAGCAACATGGGTACAGTTTTACATCAGGAACCGGTCGTAACCAAGGATGTAGCTCTTCAGCATGGACTCACAGAAGAAGAGTTCCAGAAAATTATTAATCTACTCGGTCGAACTCCTTCCTACACTGAACTTGGCATCTACAGTGTCATGTGGAGTGAACACTGCAGCTACAAAAATTCCATCGCACTCTTGAAAACACTCCCGCGATCTGGAGGCCGGCTGCTCGTGAGCGCTGGAGAAGAGAACGCCGGGCTGGTTGACATCGGTGACGGACTCGCCGTTGCATTCAAGATTGAAAGCCACAATCATCCATCTGCCGTTGAGCCTTATCAGGGAGCGGCAACAGGCGTCGGCGGCATTATGCGAGATATCTTTACTATGGGAGCACGCCCGATTGCCTCTCTTAATTCCCTGAGGTTCGGTGAGTTATCAGACGAGCAAGCCAGACAATTATTTCGCGGAGTCGTCAAAGGAATAGGGGATTATGGTAATAGTTTCGGCGTGCCGACGGTGGCCGGTGAAGTTTACTTCGACAAAAGTTATCAGGGAAACCCCCTGGTGAATGCAATGGCGGTTGGGATCGTAAAACACGCTGAAGTGGCATCCGCAATCTCTAAGGGCGTCGGCAATCCGGTCATGATTGTCGGCTCATCGACGGGCAAGGACGGAATTCATGGCGCTACGTTTGCTTCAGAAGAAATTTCCGAGGCATCGGAGAGCAAGCGCCCCTCTGTCCAGGTCGGCGATCCGTTCACCGAGAAGCTTTTGCTCGAGGCAACGCTTGAAGCGATCCGGGCTGACTTGCTTGTGGGCATACAAGATATGGGCGCTGCCGGAATTACCTGTTCAACGACTGAGATGAGCGCAAAAGGAAAGTCGGGGATGCGGATCGACCTCGACAAGGTTCCCGTGCGCGAAACGGATATGTCGGCATACCAGATAATGTTGTCGGAATCGCAGGAACGAATGTTGCTCGTGGTCAAACGCGGATACGAAGAAAAGGTGCACGAAATATTTGACAAGTGGGACCTTCACTCGGTCGTGATCGGCGAGGTGACTGATGACGGACTTGTATCAATTTTTCATAAGGGGGAATTGAAAGCACAAGTTCCAGCTGAATCGTTGGTGCTCGGCGGCGGTGCTCCGGTCTATCAACGTGAAACAAAAAAGCCCGGCTATATTGAAAGCCCAGCCGAGTCAATATTTGATTCCATCCATGAACCTCAAGACCTGAATGCCGTCGCTCTGAAGTTGCTCGGCAGCCCGAACATCGCCAGCAAGCGCTGGGTCTATGAGCAGTACGATTCAATGGTGCGGACGGGAACACGGGTTGGGCCGAGTTCTGACGCCGCGGTTATAAGGATCGATGGGACCGATAAGTTCCTTGCAATGAAGACCGATTGTAATGCACGGTACGTGTACTTAAACCCTAAGCTTGGAGCAGAAATTGCGGTAGCAGAGGCTGCCAGGAATGTAGTTTGTTCCGGAGGCAAGCCGCTCGGCATTACCAATTGTCTGAACTTCGGGAATCCATACAAACCTGAATCTTACTGGCAGTTCAAAGAAGCTGTCGAAGGGATCGCAATCGCATGCAGGACTTTTCAAACGCCGGTGACGGGCGGTAACGTGAGCTTCTATAATGAGAATCCGCTGGGAGCAATCTATCCAACGCCTGTGATCGGCATGGTCGGCCTAATCGAGGGCGAGAACCGTGTTACAACAAGCGCGTTCAATGACGCCGACGATGATGTTATTCTGCTGGGACCAATGCGGGGAGACATTAATGGAAGCGAATATCTGAAAGAGATCTTCGGCAATATTGGCAATAATGCGCCATACTTCGACATTGACGAAGAGAAAAGACTGCATGATTGCATCCTTCAGCTTATCGAATCCGGCCTCATACAGTCGGCACATGACATTTCTGAGGGGGGGCTCGCGATCAGTTTGATCGAGGCCGTGATCACAAGCCCGCGTCAAACCATTGGATGTCACGTGATCATCCCGCAACATCAACTGCGTGAAGACTTCCTGCTGTTTGGGGAAGAACAAAGCCGAATAGTCATTTCTGCAAATCCTCTGCATAGAGCTGCTATAGAAAGGGCTTGCGTAAGAAATCAGATAGCATTCACGCACATTGGAAAAGTGACCGCAGATCAGCAGATTCGAATTGGTGCGAAAATTAGTCTGAGCAGGAAGGGCACCGAGACGACTTATTTTGATTCGATTGGAGAAATAATGGACGGCGGCAAGAAAGCAAAATGATTTGTTCAGGAAAAGGATAACTTTACATAACACATATTATATCGTAATATGTGTTATTGGGAGCCTAAGGAACCAGGACTTTGATTGCGGCAGCCTTTACTTCCAGTCTCACTTCTCGTATATCTAATCCTAAGACCTCACCATCCACATGAACCGGCAGATCCGTGTTTGATGCAACTGAGAGTTTTTTTGTCCTCTTGAGCTCGATCTTCCCAAACCTGCCATGCCTTCCAATGAGCACAAAAGGAAAAATTCTTAAAATCTCTGACATAGAAAGGTTCTTCGCGAGGCAAACATCCAACATTCCATCGTCGAGGATCGCATCCGGCGTCAGAAAAAACCCGCCCCCGGAGCTTTTGCCGTTGCCTATCGATATCAGCAGATGTTTTCCCGTGCTCTCGAATTCGGGACTGATTGCCGTTGAAGCTTCCGCTTTGTAACTAGCCAACACCTTTATCGCAGCTATACCGTACTTTGCAAGACCGCGGACCCAAGAAATTCGTCCCGCTTCATGTGCAACCTGTGCATCTAATCCAATTCCGACAGAATTGATAAAGAACTTCTCCGTTGTTCGTCCGGACGAATTTACTACTTCAATATAACCGAGATCAATCGTTTTAATCGATTGTCTCGTAATTGATTGTAACGAGTTGCTTAATCGTTTAGAATAAGCGAGTGTCCTTGCGAAATCGTTCCCGGACCCGAGGGGCAATATGCCGAGTGCACAATCTGTCCCTGCGATGCCGTTGACCACTTCGTTCACTGTTCCGTCGCCGCCGGCCGCTACAAAAATTGGATAATGCTTGCTCATCTCAGCAGCGACCTTCGTAGCATCACCCTGGCACATCGTAACGTGTAGGTCAAACGGAATGTTCTTTGCCTTAAAATGGTCGCGAATGGACGGGATCAGTTCCTCACTTCGTCCGCGGCCTGAACGAGGGTTAAGAATGAGATAGGTCGGGAGCACTAATCGAAGTCGACGATGGATTGAGAAGAGAATTCATAAGATATTTTCCCACTAAAGACAACATGAGCGCTGCCGCTCAATGACACTTCGTGGTACTTTCGGTCCCCGTTCTTTTGGAAGCCGATTTCCAACGATTCGCCACTCCGAACTTGAAGTGAAACGGGAGCTGGCGCATTTTTGACCTCATGAATAATCAGGGCCGCCGCAACAGAGCCGGTCCCGCAAGCTAAAGTCTCTGCTTCAACTCCCCTCTCATAAGTTCTTATTACATAAGCTCCTGAAATATTTTTCTCAATAAAATTCACGTTGGTACCGGCGGGAGAGAAAGATCTGTGGTATCGGATTTCTTTCCCGATTGCCTGAACATCGACACTATCGAGATCGGGTCCCAGGCTCCTGTTCTCTTCAAGAAAAATAACGCAATGCGGAGAACCCGAATTCACAAAATGAAAATGAACCAGACGGCCGGCCACTTCAACGTCTTGATCCATGCGAAAGTCCGTGGGGTCTTTCATCTCAAGTCTTACCCGGTCGTGCAAAACTGAAGCGGCATAAATATGTTCCAAGGCCTCGAACCTGATCTCGGGCTTAACGACAAGATGCTTTAGGTATGCGTACCGGCTGATGCACCGACCGCCGTTGCCGCACATGCCCCCGTAGCTTCCGTCTGCGTTGTAATACTTCATCAGGAAATCTGCCTTTGCACTTGGTTCAAGCAATAACAGTCCGTCTGCGCCGATACCTCTTCTTCGGTCGCATACCTGCTGTGCAAAGACGTCGGGAGCAGAAACAATGCCGCTGCGGTTGTCCACAACGACAAAATCATTTCCTGCTCCGGACATTTTCATAAAATCAATATGACGGATACTCTGCTGATCCATCGGATGCGCTAATACGGTTCTGAAAACTCTCGTGGAGGTGCGGGGATTCGAACCCCGGTCCGGAGTGATGACCATTAGACCTTCTCCATACTCAGTTCATCTCGTGAACCATTCGCCGTGAGTTGACGGACGAACTCATCACTCTCAAAGCTATCTGGGATAGAACTTCACTAATACCTCTCCAGCGTTGGCATTAGCACGCCCGACTAAAGTCGACACCTTGCATAAAACCAGTCAGGTAGGGCCTTATGAAGATGCGCAGCTTAAGGTTTAGTTAAGCAGCGAGTGCGTAGTTGTAGTCTGCACTTAAGTTGGTTCCGCTTTATTTACGTGCGACTCGGAGAGCACGGTATGCTTATGTCTAACCATCTTCTACCCCGTCGAAACCATTCACCCCCTCATAGCAAATCTAAACATTCCTGTGAAGAATATCAATACACTGCAAGAGGGATTGCATTTTTGCGGTCTGATTTTCTTTATCGAATACCAACACTAAATTACGCAACATTCGTTCAAGAATTTGTCTGCTTGAAACGGGCTCAAGATATTCTTTCTGAAAAGTATAGCCTAGTTTACCTAAACTTTTTTTACAATCGTCGATCGAGAGGATTTTTCCGCCATTAAAAGGGTCTGCGAGCAGCGACTTGTTTCCAAAATTGTACCTGACAATGAAGTGCCCCGGCATTCCAATGCCTTCGACGGGAAAATTCAATCGGCGCAGAACGAGCATATAGATCACCGAAAGCGTGATAGGGACTCCCCGCTTCGTCTCGATCACCTTGTTGATGTAATGATTTTCAGTATTGTAGTAATCCGACTCATTGCCGCTGAACCCTTTTTCATGCGAAAAATAAGCGCCGATCTTGACGGCAAGCTCTTCAGGCTGCTCGGACGGATCCAAACGGGGCTGAAGCTCAGCTGCAAAAAAATTGAGAAGGTCGGCGTACACCCTCATATCCACACTCGGGAAAGCGTGTTTCGCGATCAAGAATGCTCCTTCTTCGAGATCAAGATCATCCTTGTGTTTTGCGCAGAACCGGCGCAACTGCTCCTTAAAAGCATTCAGAGAGATCTCGTCAAAGATCTCCCGCAGCCTCTTCTGCATCAACGAATCGTCAGTTTGAAGGTAACTCTCCAGGACTGGCAAGACCTGTTCTCCGGACTGAAGCAAATGATCCTTGGCTGAAAAATATATCGATTCATCTTCATCATCTAACAGATAAATCAGTGATTTAACTCGAGTTAGATCTATTTTTTCAAGTCGTTTCATTCACCAAATTGAATTTTCTGGATAATTTTTATTCAGACCTTCTTTCAATAGGCCAAACGCTTCCTTCGGAGAGTCGGCAAACCTGAACAACTCAATATCGTCTTTGCCGATCATCCCGCATTCCTCAAGATATGAAAAATTTATCACATGCTCCCAATATTCCCTTCCATAAAGTATCACGGTCATTTTTTTCTTGATCTTATTAGTCTGGAGCAGGGTCAGAAGCTCCATAAGTTCATCGAGCGTTCCGAACCCTCCCGGGAAGGCGACCAGTGCTTTACCTAAATACATGAACCAGTATTTGCGCATGAAAAAGTAATGGAATTCAAAGTTCAACTCCGGAGAAATGTAGGGATTGGGCAATTGTTCAAACGGCAAGCCGATATTCAGGCCGATTGAGCGCCCCTTCGCCCGTGAAGCCCCTCGATTGGCAGCCTCCATAATTCCCGGTCCGCCGCCCGTGCAAACAACGAACCGTCCCTTCTCTTTTAGCGACCGGGACCATTTCGTCAGAAGGAATGAAAGTTCCAAAGCATCCTCATAGTAAGCGGACATTTCTAGCGACTTTGCAGCCCTCCGGTACTCTTGCGACCGTTCAAGAACCTCTACCTTTTTCTTCTTGAGCCTTGCTGTCACCTCCGAGAGCTTCTTCTGGGCTGCGTCTGGGGATTGAATCCTCGCCGAGCCGAAGAAGACGATGATATCCTTGACGCCAAAATATTTGAACCGGCTGAGCGGCTCGAGAAATTCAGAAAGAATCCTTATTGCACGGGCATCCTTGCTGTTCAGGAACGAAAGATTCTTGTACGCATGTAACGGACGCTGTTGCTTCTTTTTTTCTGTCGTCAATTGGTGCCTTGGGGTGATTGAACGAATTTCTTGGTTATGATCTCCGCTATTCTTTCGAGCTGGACTTTATCTGTTCCGTCGAACGAATTGAGGTGGTTGCTGTCCACGTCAATGACGCCAAAAATCCGGCTTCCGGCAAGGAGAGGAACAACAATTTCCGACTTGGACTCGGGGTCGCAGGCAATATGCCCTGGAAATTTCTCTACGTCGGGAACGATGATCGTTTTCCTTTCTTTGACCGCCGTCCCGCACACGCCGCTTCCAATCTTGATCCGGACGCAGGCGACTTTCCCCTGAAACGGCCCGAGCACCAACTCTCCGTTGACAACGCGGTAGAACCCGACCCATGAATACGACGAAAAGGTCGATTTCAAAGCCGCGCTGACGTTCGCCATATTTGCCGTGAGATCGCTTTCATCTTCGACGAGCGCCGCAATTTGAGGATACAGCTCAGCGTATTTTTCCTTTTTCCCGTCAGCAGTTATTGTGATTGTTTCCATTTATTTTTCCATTGTGATCGAATATCCGGCCGATCGTGATCGATGTCTTGCTGTTGTCAACCAAGTATCGCGCACCTAGGAGTGCATATTCTTTTCTGATAACAGCGAGCGCAATCCGATGATCCCCGTTGCCTGTCAAGACCCCATTATTCAACAGAATTCCTACTTCCTTTTGCTGTGAAAAAAGTCGATGCTTTGTTGCGTCAGAGAATTCCGGTTCGACATGAATTCTGCAAAGCGTCCGCTGGACTTTTTTATACGTATCAAGCCGCGCAACAACCTCTTGGCCGATGTAACAGCCTTTGGTGAAGCTCACCTGGTCCCACAGGTTCAGCTCCAGCGGATTACATTCAAGCAATACCTCAGGTTCGCTTTGAATGATGCCATGCTCAATACAATAGAGTTCAAAAGCTTCACGGCTTACTTTTTTTTCAACTAATTGATCAACTACAGGCGGCGGCTCAATCGCCTCATCCCAATAATAGAAAATCGCTTTCCCGCCGAAATACGGTGAATGGAAGCAGCTTCTTTGGTCTGCATCGAACGAATGCTCATCGGCGCTGGGGGAATTCATTTGAGCAAAGAGGAAGCCATCTCCTGTGCGGTCAACAATCTTCACGTCTTCCATAATGATGAACTTCTCGAGCCATTGCCGGACCTGCATCCCTGCACCTCTGCCGGTTATCCCCACGAGAAAGTCTCCCGCATGATGTACGACGATTGAATCGATGACTCTCCCCTTTTCCGTCGTGAGCACCGTCTGTACTGATTGTCCCGGGCGAAGATCCTTCAGATCATTTGTAGAGATTCTGTGAAGAAAATCGAGCGAATCTTTTCCTTCAAGCCGAAGAATCCCGTGGCCGGAAAAATCGACGACCGCATCACCCTGCTCCAGAAGGAGCAACTCTTCATTGAAGGCTGGCGAGCGGGCCGGCGGAGTATATGCTGTGCGATCGTTCATCACTACTATTTTAACAATCCTGAAATAGGAAAAAATCCCCAAAAAAAGAGGAGCACCTGAAACAAGTGCTCCTCCTTGCACAAAACCTGCACAATATCATTGAACCTGTGCTTCTTCGGTTTCTTCCCCCGTTTCGAGGGAAGCTGCCTGGACACCGCCGGCCTTGATATACTGCCTGACCATCCGGGTAATTCGCCGGCGCGCCTTCAATTCATCGTCCGGCGAGACCGCTTTCATAGAATTCAGCCGGTCCTCGAGAATGATCCTTGACTTTGAAGGAAGCACCGAGAGGAACCGCTCGGAAATTTCATGAGGAGCATTCTTTAGGGCGATCGCGATCTCGTCGCCGGAGATATCCTTGACGATCTGACGAAGAACCCTTTCATCCAGCTGATTGATCGCGTTGAAGGAAACGCGCTGGCTCGTGATCTCGCGGTAGAGGTCCAGGTTCACCACTTTAATGAATTCAATGATCGAGGATTCGGCCGATTCATCGATATTATCGAAGATGTCGAGAAGGAGGTCCGTTCCCTGAACCTGGACGTTGTTGATCACCGGGATCGTGGCGGCCTTTGCAGCAAGCTGCTTTGCCACGGAGACATACGTGTCCGACGTCAGCCGGCGGAGTTTTCCAAGCTCCAGTGCAACCTCTCCTTGCTGCATCGACGGCAAATTCTTCAGCATCGAGCTTGCGATCGGCGTCGTCAACTGAGACAAGATAATGGCGATTATTCCCGGGGGTTCGTCCTTCATCAGCAGGTACAGTTGAGGCTCGGATAACTTTTCGAGAAACGCAAACGGGTTCTGCTTCGAATTTCCGGCTTCCGAGAATCTTTTCACGGCGAGCTGATTCTGGAAGAACGTCAGCGCCTCTCGCGCTTCGGCCGGCGTGCTTTCGCGCTTTTCCAGCGTCAATGCCTGAAGCGCCTTCATCTCCTCGATGGAAAAATGATCGCGCATCACCTGCAGGACGTTATTTCCCAGTTGACCGATGATGACGGTCAGCCTCTCTTTTTGATTCGCATCCGCGATCATGTCCCTGATGACGTGCGACGTCAGATCTGATTCCCCGGCGCATGAGACGATGAGGTTCGATTTCACCTTATCGACCTCTATGGCTTCCTGGTATTCTGCGTTCGAATCGGCAATGGCCTGTTGAGCAGAGACGGCGGGAAGCTCCTCGGCCTGCGGCGACTGCTGCATCATCGCTTCCGCGGAAGATTCTTTCTTCCCTCGTGAAAGAAGGACAACGATAAGAATCAGCAGGAGCACACCGAGCGCAATCAACAGCAGCGTTGTGGGGTTAAAAAAAGAATCCTGCGGCTTTGCCGGCGTAAGATCGTTCGAGGATTTTTCCCCTGCACGCAATTCTGCGTCCTGCTTTTCTTTTTCGAGCTGCTGTATCTGTTTTTCCTGTTCGGCCTTCTGCTGTTCGCGCTGAATCTGCAATGTGCTGGCCGGGAACGACATCTCCTGGAGGTCGACCCGATCGCCCCGGACCTTGTTCAACTTGCCGGTGTAGAACGCGATGTTCGTCAGCAGGTCTTTCTCTTCAGGGGTTCGATTCTTATCGATGAGCATCTTAACGACGATCGACTCGACGCCGAACTGCGGCTTTTCAACTTCGTCCGATGTCTGCGGCTGCGCCTGGAATCCTGAAACGCCGGGAAGAAGGAAATCTCTGTTGTCTCCCTTGGACTTTGCCGGCGTCGAAAGATCGACGAGCGTCACTTCCGCGGTCACGAGAAAATTGAGGTCCGAGAAGTACCGGCGGATCTCCATTGAGATGCGGTCCTCCAGATCCCGTTCCATTTTTTTCTTCTCAAGCTCAAGGTCGACGGCAAACAACTTCGCCTGCGCTACCACCGCAAGCAGAAGGATAATCTTTGTCAATCGAGTTTTCATATGTGTTCCAGGATGTTTTGAAATAGCAATTTCGTCTTTAAACGTCGTTGTGGTAGTAAATCCGAATGACAACTCGGCGGTTGTCGTTCCGGGCTTTCTCGGTAAACTGTCCGGTCACAGGGTCTTTTTCTTTGTTTTGAGGACGTGCATCGGCAAAGCCGGTACTCGACAGGCGCTTCCCTTCGATCGCTACCGTGTCCTGGAGGTAGTGAACCACTTCCGTTGCTCGGGCAGACGATAACTCCCAGTTCGACCGGAATTCCACGGTGCTCCGCAATGGCGTATCGTCGGTATGCCCTTCCACCGATATAAATGCGTTGCGAGCCTTGACGAAATAGCCCAGGATCTTTCCGATGCTGAAAATAGCGTCGTATCCTTCCGGCCGCAGCGCAGCTTTCCCGGGGGGGAACAGCAGATTGCTGCCGAACCTCAGCTCGATGCCGGCGTCGGTCATCACGACGTTGACCTGTCCTTTCAACGAGGAGTTCTTTTCGATCGTGGTCATCAGCTCTCTCGACAGCGTTCCAAGGTTTGCTTGCTGTTTCGCGGCTTCGGTGACGGATGAAGCCAGGCTGTCGAGTTTCGACTGGTCGGGAATCGACAGCGATAACAGCAGCGTAAACGATGCAAGCATCGCCGTCAACAAGTCGATATAGCTGACTTGCCAGTGCTGTTCTTCCGACTTTTTTCTGTCGCGTCGTCTCATACGCCTACGCTCCGCCTTCGGGTGAAAGCTGCGATACTGACGGCACCGACAATGCGCGGCTCTGCGGGATATACGACGAAAGCTTGTCCTGAATGAAGACCGGATGTCTCTTGTCCTTGATCAGACAAAGGCCTTCAACGATCATGCTTTTCAGGAGGGCCTCCTCATCGGTCCGTTTCTCGATCTTATCGGCGAACGGCGCGAAGATAAAGTTGGACAGAAACAAGCCGTACAGCGTCGTCGTAAAGGCGACGGCCAATGCCTGCAGAATCGGGCCGAAGCCCGCTGCAGCATCGATCTTTGTCGAGAACATCTGGATCAGACCCACCGTCGTGCCAAGCATGCCGTAGCCCGGGGAATAACGGGCTGCCGCCCGGAAGACGTTGACATCCGTCGATTCACGCTGTGCCTCGTTATCAATCCTGGCATCGAGGATCTCTTTGATCTCTTCCTTCTTATAGCCGTTGACAAGCATAAGAACGCCGTCGCGCAAAAAAGGATACTTTATCTGATTGGCATAATCCTCGAGGGATTCAATGTCGTGTGTGTTGGAGTATTGGGCAATATCCTTGATGGTCTCGAGATAGACCAGGAAATTGATCCTGTTTCGTATGTACACAAAATAGAGAGCACGCGCGGCTCCAAACAACTCCCGGAAATTGTAGCTGATCATCATCGAAGAGCTGACGCCGAAAAAAACGAAGATGATGCCGGGGATGTGGATATAATGAATGAGCGATTCCGGAACATATCCCTTCTGCAGAGCATCGACCGTCTCCGACTCTGCGCCGATGATCAAAAGCACATACGCAGCAATAGCAAAAAGGACATAACCGATAAAAGTTGAATTCATACGTGGCCTTTCAGTTAATTACATCCGATAAAGTATGGCCCGCACATTGTCCATCGACGGGTCGAGCTCGAGAGCTTTTTCCCAACTCTGCTTCGCCTCGGGGAACTGCCGAAGCATGTAGTAAATCGATCCGCGTACGGCGTACGCAAGCGCCATGTTCGGCGCGGCATCCACTGATTTATTGATTTCAGCGAGCGCCTGTGCATACCGGCGCTCGGAGAAAAGTGTCTGCGCTTCCTGAAGACTGTTGAGCGCCCTGTTGTAATCGGCATCGTCCTTTGTGTACGTCCCCTGCCGCGGCTGTTTCTTTTTGACGTTCGAGGTGTCGACGATGTCCTGAATGTCCGATGCGAGATCTTCCTTTTGAGGCTTCAGCAATTCATCGGCCGCGCCGTTCGTGCTCTTCTTTCGTGCAGGAGTTTGCTTTGGCTGTTCTTCTTCCTCATTTCCTCCTTGGACGTTCTTCCGAAGCCCTTGTCCCGAATAATCGATCGTGAAGTCGATGTCCTTATTGTAGAGGTCGAGCAGGACATCCATGTTGAGCGTCGGTGTATTCAGTTTGACCGAAGCGGGAGCGGATGGAGTTCCGGTCTCCTTGGAAGAGGCCGGCTGAACTTTCGCCGCGCTCTTCGATGCCGAATCGGACGGTGCGCTATAATTTTCCTGAGCCGCGGCACCCAGCGCTAAAGACCATACCATTAATGAGACACCTAAAACTCTTTTCATAAACTATCCTCGATGAGCATGTTCATCACAGAACAAAATTCACTTGGATACCGTAGAGCGGTCCGGCAACATCCGAATGGTCGAAGGTCTTGTTGATGGAGATCATGTTGTAGAAACCGGTAATGCCGATGTTGCGGCTCAGCCGCAGCGACAGTCCTCCGTAGTACGACTCTGCGATGCCGCTGTTCTTGAAGGAAATGTTGAACCCTCCCGCCACGTCGAGCATCAAAATTCCCGGACCGATTTGATCGTTCCCAATGATCTCGAACGAAAATCCCGGCATAGCGATGATTCCCATCAACCCGTATTTAGAGGTTCCCATTAAACGGCCGTCAAGATAGAACTTCAGGAAGTTCAGAATGGTCGCCATCTCGTTCAGCCGGTAGCCGACAGAATAATAACCGACGTTGTTCCCGCTGTCTTTGACGCCAAGCGTATACGAGGACCCTAGATTGAAGCCAAACGTGAGGTAATTTTCAATAAGCCCCGTTTTTCGCTTCAACGCATATTCAGCGGCAAGCTCCGCCCCCGCATCCGAAGGGAGCACACGATAGTCGGCCTTCAACTCTTTGCTCCAGACCGTGATGCCGTTCAGGTCGTTGATATTCACAAACATGATGATCTGGTTGGATGAAACCAACACGTCGGTTGAGACTATACCGTCGACATTGTGGGCTTTCGCATAGGTGCGAATTTCATCCTCGGTGTAGGTGTTCTTCACCTGGAGCGTGCTGTCGGTTGCTTTGAACGAAAGCGTTTTCAAATCCTGTGCGCCCACTGTAGCGAAACGGTGGTCTTTGGTCAAAGCATTTTTTAATTTCCCCTCAAAATAGCTCGAGAGAAACTGGATCTCTGAATACGACAATTCTTCCTTGAACGGCCACCGGACTTTTGTCTTGTAAAGGAGCAGCGTTCTGATGCTTGGACTGACTTCCCTCAGAACCGGTGTCATTGAAGACAGCGCGGTATCAAGCGCAATATCAAATTTTGGGAAAATAGAGATAAGCTTCGAGTTCTCAATCGATACCCCTTTTGTTTCTGACTGAGAATCTTGAGTTGGCGGTTGCTGCTGGGCTTTACTTGTGTAGGAGAGAAAGGAGACTGCAAAGACGAACAATAATGCTACCAGAAGATAATTGCGCCGCGATTGCATGATGTTTGTCTGCTCATTGTGATTGGAAAAGAATTAAACAACGCCTACAGCGCATCCCAAGAAACAGCACTACATTTTAGAAGTAATTACCGCAATCAATTTAAATACTTCTTGCAAACTATCTCCTAATCTGCTGTAATATAAAAGAAAAATTAGTTTTGTCAAGGAGAAACTAGGTATTGCAAACCGCTTGCGATGGGCCTACAGGCCCTCGTGAGGTCGATTTTGCCCAATCCTGCCATGGGTTTGTTGAAAATGAGCCAGATCCGCGAGCGAGATATGTTAAACCCGCCGAGCAAATTCTGCGTTCGCAGCGGAACGTTTTTCCTCACCTTTAATGTTCTAGATGTAGAACGGATGTTAGTGTCGCCGAATACTCTCTTGCAATATAGTTAATCGCGCATTGCGCCTGCTTGACAGTGGTTTTTCATTTTCCTAATTTCATTTTGACCTGTGCAACGATGCCTCCCCTCATTGTTGCACCTTGAAAGGGTCAAGCCCGGTGTTCCCCCCAACACCGGGTTTTTTATTGTTGCTTCTTATATCCCCTTCCGCTACCTTCAGCGTCGATCTGGTCGCTCCCTGAAAGATATTGAACAACAGGACATCAAAATGAAAAAGACACTCTTTCTCTTGAGCATTTTTTTTATTCCTCTTTTTGTATCGGGAAAAGAAAAGCAAAAAATAATTTTCGACTGCGATATCGGCGGAGACATCGACGACGCTTTTGCCGTCGCGCTTATCCTCAACAGCCCGGAATTCGATGTCCTTGGCTTCGTTGTCGACCATGGCAACACGCCGCTGCGTGCAAGAACTCTTTGCAAGCTTCTATATGAAGCCGGGAAAGACTCTATTCCGGTTTTCGTCGGCGCTCCAACCCCCGGAATAGTCGGCGTCGACAAGGAAATTGCCGGACGCTCCAATCAATTCTATTGGTCCGATGGATTTGACAAAGTAGCCCCGTCGAATATGAACGCGGCAGATTTCATCATCTCCAGTCTGAAAAAGTATCCCAACGAAGTTGTTCTCTTCACCGTAGGCCCTGTCTGCAACATCAAAGAGGTCATTAAGAAGGATAAAAGTGCGCTGAAACTTGCCAAACAAATTGTCTCGATGTTTGGCTCGTTTTACATGGGATACAACGGCGGGCCGATACCGGATGCCGAGTGGAATGTAAGGGCCGACATCGAGGCCTCGAAAGCGTTTGTCGCAGCGGATGCAAAGAAAACGTTCGCGGGGCTGGATGTGACGACATTTGTGAAGTTGAATGAAGCAAACCGGAACAGACTGCTTATGCGCCAATCGCCTTTGACAAATGCGCTGTGCGGGCTATATTCTCTCTGGTTGTACGAGAGCTTTGCAAACGCCGACCCTACTTTGTACGATGTGGTTGCAGTTGGCTACGTCCTCTGGCCGGAACTTTTCACGAGCCGGAAAGCTCATATCCATGTTGACGATGCAGGGTACACCATGATCGACAGTACACGACCGCCGAACGCCGAAATCCTCATGACGATCAATAAAGAAGAATTCATGAAGCGAATCATGGAGCGATATCTGAAGCAGGACCTGGAGCCGAACAAGTAGAAATGACGGAAAGGTTCTTCGCGGGAGCGGTGAAACAAAACCGCGGGGAAAAGCACCGGGGGAAACTGAAATCTACGCTGATATCTGATTACCGTAAGTAGACCAGAAACCACCTCCTTGATTTACTCTGGGGGATTTTCAGTGCACCCACCAGGACTCGAACCTGGAACCCACTGATTAAGAGTCAGTTGCTCTACCAATTGAGCCATGGGTGCAAATGACGCTACGCAGTTTTACTTTGCAGGAGCGCTGACCGGCGCCGGCTGGCTTTGCGGAGGAAGCTGCGCAGGAGGAACCGAAGTTTGCCCGCTCTGAATCACGCTTTCTTTTGAGGAGGCGCTTTTCCCTGGCAAGAAAAAGAGGTTGATGATGAGCGCGAGAACTATGAACGTCGTCGCCAATATTGTCGTCGCCCGGGTCAGGAAATCGGCGGTCCTGCGAACTCCGAAGACCGTTCCAAAATTGCCCCCTCCGAACGCTCCCGCCAACCCTCCCCCTTTGCTATTTTGCATCAGAATAACGCCGATCAAAAGGACACAAACGATGATCTCAATTGCGATGAAAAAGGTATACATATCTCGAAATCCTCCAAAATAAAAAAACCCCGCAGTGCGGGTACTTAAACTCTATAAAAATAGCCAAAGAAATGCCAAGAATCAAGGAGAATTTTTAACGAAACCAAACCTTCACCACACTTGTTATCATTCTAAACGCTGGTCCCTACGTTTATGCGAGGGAAAATTTGCGTAATTTTATTATATTAAAATGATAAAGAAAACCAGTTCCTTGCACAATTGCGGTCGACAATGAGCGGAACACCCCTTTATTTTTTCTTTCGAGTCATCTTTCCGATCTTAATTTTTACTATCCAATGGTTTCTGTATAGGAAAACAGAAAGGTTCGTTAAGAGCTTTTCAACGGCCCCCCGCTGGTTCGCAAAAGCAGTGCCGTACGTCTTCGGGTTTTTCAATCTCGCGTTCCTTCCTCTTCTCTTCATCCACTCATTCACGAATGAACTGCCGCATTGGTTCTTCTACGGCATAGCTTACCCGATTTACGTGTGGCAAGGAGCGACGTTTTTTCTCTTCGTGGTCCTATCGATTGTACGAATTCTTCGAATGCCGTTCACGGCCCTGTTGCATGTAGGGAAAATGTTCGCCCCCGTGAAAGAAAAAATTATTGTCATGAAATCCACACAGAAGTTCCAGAGATTCGATGGATCGCGGCGGACCTTCCTGAGAACCGGAGCTATTGCCCTGTCGGGATATTCTTTTGCCGGAGCGACCAAGGGCATCATCGACCGGAATGATTACGACATCATTGAGCGGACGGTTCGGATCCAGAATTTGCCGGATGAATTCAAGGGATTCACTATCGGTTTGATGAGCGACATTCATTCCAGCGCATTCATGACGAAACCGGAAATGGATGATTATGTCGCCGCACTCAACGGGCTTAAGACCGATGTCATTTTTGTCCCGGGGGATTTTGTTAACAGCCAAACTGAAGAGGTCTATCCTTTCGTTGAAGCATTTTCCTCTCTTCACGCCCCATATGGTGTCTTCGGCTGCCTGGGGAACCACGACTATTACGCCAATGTCGACGTCGTTGCGAAGGAAGTGGACGGATGCGGGATCAAGCTTTTGCGGAATGATGCCGTTAGAATTACGAAGGGAAATTCGTTCATCAACCTTGTTGGAGTCGACGATATACCCATCGAAGGAACGCCGGAAAAATATCTTCACACAGCGTTATCCTCCGTCCAGAATCCAAACCCGAGGATCCTGCTTTGCCATAAACCGTATTACCTTGAATCGTTCGCGGATCATAACATCGACCTTACCCTCGCCGGTCATACCCATGGCGGCCAAATTGTCTTTGCCAAGGTTGGAAATTTGATCGTTTGTCCTGCAGCGCTCTTCTCCAAATATGTCTGGGGACTCTACAAGCTGGGAAATTCACAAATGTACGTCACGCGCGGAATCGGAACCGTCGGTGTTCCGTTCAGAGTCAACTGCCCGCCGGAGATCACGAAGATCACGCTTCAATAATTTCTTTCTCATTTCCCGTTGCAGGTCGGCTCTCAATCATTCCTTGCATTTCCGTCCTCATTTTTCTATATTTTTCCACAATTCAGCAGCCATATATCAGAATATTTTTTCTCATGGAAGACGCCCCTCATTCTTCACCGAAAAATACCGGATGGATCGAAGTCATCGCCGGATGCATGTTCAGCGGAAAGACCGAAGAGCTGATCCGCCGCATGCGCCGCGCACAGATCGCCCGGCAAAAGGTCATGATCTTCAAGCCGCGCATCGATAATCGCTACAGCTCCAGCCATATCGTGTCGCACAGCGAACAGTCGCTCGTTTCGACAGTCGTCGATACGCCCGAGGAAATATTGAAACAGTCTGCCGACGCTCAAGTGATCGGCATCGACGAAGGGCAGTTCTTTGCTCCGACCATCGTCGATGTGTGCGAACGTCTCGCGAATGCCGGAAAGCGCGTGATCGTGGCGGGGCTCGACCAGGATTACCGCGGCAAGCCATTCGAACCGATGCCGCAGCTTCTTGCTGTGGCGGAGTACATTACGAAAACTCTTGCAATCTGCGTTGTGTGCGGAAATCCTGCCGACCGGACCCAGCGCACTTCCGAGTCTCACGAACGCGTTGTTGTCGGAGCCAAAGATGTGTACGAGGCGCGGTGCCGCAACTGCTTCGAACCGCCGAAAGATTGAAGCGGGCATTGTTCTTGACCGCAAAAAAAACGTTCAGAATAAACCGCTGCATCTATGAATAGAGATTACAATGAGCACATTGCAGCTTCGGTTGAATACATTAAGGCAAAAGTAGGCACCCTCCCCCCGATCAGCGTCATTCTCGGCTCCGGCCTTGGCGATTTCGGAGATCTCCTCACCGAGAAGATTTCTCTCGAAACAAAAGACATTCCCTACTATCCGGTTTCTTCCGTTGAAGGACACGCAGGCAGGCTCCTTTTTGGAAAACTCAAATCGGCCGAGAACTCTTCTGCCGGCCTCCTGGTCTTTCAGGGAAGAATTCATTTCTATGAGAGCAACGACACCGACATCGTCGTTTATCCGATCGAAGTGGCTCGGAGGTTGGGAACAAAAACGCTTGTGGTCACGAATGCGGCCGGAGGAGTGAATGCGAGCTTCATCCCCGGCGACCTTATGATCATCAGCGATTACGTCAATCTATCGTTTGAAAACCCGCTTATTTCGCGTGCAAATGAGAAGGCAAGAATTTCCCGCCCGGAATTTAGCCCGAATCTCATCGCTCTCGCCAGGAAAGTAGCCTCTGAACACAATATTCCTGTGAAGGAAGGGATTTATTGCTGGACGAAAGGGCCGTCGTACGAATCCGCCGCCGAGATCAGGATGATGGCCTCATGGGGAGTCGATGCGGTTGGAATGTCGACGGTGCCGGAGGTGATTCTCGCGTCGAGTTACGGAATGGAAGTGCTCGGCATCTCCTGCATCACAAACCTGGCTACCGGACTTGCTCCCAGCACCCTCAACCATGATGAAGTGCGGGAGGTAGCAAATAAGGTGAAGCACAACTTTTCTTCCCTCCTTTCAAAGATCATCATGCAGCTTTGAAAAAGGAAAAAGGCTGTTCAATCGGATGAACAGCCTTCTCTTTTCCTGCCAATGCGATTCCACGAAATTGCTCTATTTCAGGAGCAACATCTTCCTGATCTGCATCTTCCCGCCAAATTCCAGCCGCGAAAAATATATTCCGCTGGCTAACCGCGAAGCATCAAACGTCACTTGATGGGATTCCCCGGCCGTTGCAGCTCCATCAAACAATGTTGCAACTTCCTGTCCGAGAATGTTGAAGACCTTCAATACCGCTCGCCCGTCAGAGGGAACGGAAAATTGAATCTGCGTCGAGGGATTAAACGGGTTAGGATAGTTTTGCTGGAGAGAAAATTCGGTCGCCACGGCCGAGGCGTGTGGATTTACTTTCGTCACGCTGCCGCTGCTCGATACGTGCTGGGCATAAATATCGGCCGGTCCGCCGAATGACGAGGCGCGGAGATCGTACCAAGCCACGATCGCTCCTCCCGCATCATCGGAGACGATGACAGGTTTCGTCTGGAACGTGGAGGGGGTGGTAGAAACGGGATTGCCCTCATTGTTGTTGGTAGCGTTCGACCACACGGGCTGCCCACTGCTATTCACCCGTTGAGCAAAAATGTTGACGCCGTTTTGCAGGCCTTGACTCCAGGCCACGATCGCGCCTCCGCTGCCGTCTGTCGTCAACACTTCAGCGCTGGTGTTTGCAGCGAAAGCATGAGGGTTCCCTCCCCACGGCAACGATCCGTCGGAGGCAATTTTCTGAACATACGCATAGTTCTCGCCATCTGACCACGTCAGAAGGACTGAGCCGCTTCCGTCCGGAATTAACGATAAATTTTCCTGGCCGGTCGATTTATTGGAGTCCGCCATAACTCCGAGTGAATCTGAAGGCGAAATCCAGGTGAGCGCTCCGGACGCATTGACACGACCTGCATATCCATGGGGGGATGATCCGCTTTGCGATTGTTCCCAGGCATAGATGACGCCGCCAGCATTATCAGAGGCGATCACTTCGTTTGCTTGCTCTTGCAGGAACGAAGGCTTCGGCGCGAGGGCAACCCCCGTCGTATCCCAACGACGATTACCGGCGCTGTCGAGTCGTTGCGCGAACAGGGAAATTCCAGTTGAGAAAGCGTTTCGCACATCGGTCCACGCAATGATTACGCCGGAGGTTCCGTTCTGCAAAAGCCGCAAATCGTCATAGCCACCGACCGGCAAGGCACCGCCGCTAAAGCCGTTCATTGCCGAGGATGACCACCGGATGTTGCCCGAGCTGTCAATCCGGGAGATGACCAGATTCTGAAACCCGCTGTAAAGATTAGCCCAGGCAACGTAGGCGCCTCCAGAACCGTCCGAAGTACACGCAGTCGTTACGCCGAGTGGATAGAAGAGCTGAAAGGGAAGCGGACCTGCGATCTGCAAGGCAGAATCTCTCCACATTCGCGTACCGTGAACACTGATACGCTGGGCAAAAATCGCCGGAGCGGCGCTTCCGAGCGCGGAATCTCTGTAGTCCTCCTCCCACGAGACAATAATTCCGCCGTCTCCAACCGCGGCTGCCTGAGGATGGGCCTGAATGAGGCCGGGGGGAGAGATTTCCACGCCGTTGGCAGCCCACACCGCATAGCCATTCTTATCCAGATGTTGGGCGAAAATCTTTGGATTCTTATCTCCCTCGCGCAGATCATCCCAAACGATGAAAGCTCCTCCGTTGCCGTCTTTCAACATTACCACATCAGCTGCCGTATGGCCACCAGTGTCGACAGGAGTGTTCTTAGACGGATCGCTGGCCCACTGGGCAAACACAGAGCTGAAGCCCCAGAATAGCGAAAGGAGCGCAAACAGAAAACGGAAAAGGTTCTTCATGGATCTGATCCCTCCATATGGTTGATATGAGCTACCTCTTTATTACCTGCCTAAACTTTCTTGGAATCTATTCTTCCAATGAATGCATCGAATCGGATCGAGCGATCCATCATTGGAAAGCGCTAAAATCTCTTTCTGACTCGGATATGGCGACAACTTGCGGCTTGGGGCCGGCAATATTCTACGGGGATGAACGTATAGGAAAAATACCATATACCGGAAGGTGTTACAACTACATATCTATGTAGTTTTCTTACAACCGGTGATTATTGTGATGGAGGTCAGGTTGAGGCTGTTGAGGGGCAGAAAGAACACATCGATACCGGTGCATTAGAGGGCCTTGTTTTTTAATGCTTTTGCCACCGCTTCGGTGCGGGATCGAACATGGAGCTTTGCATAAATATTGCGGAGATGAAAGCGGACGGTATTCACGCTGACAAATAACTTATCTGCAATGACCTTGTATGTATATCCTTCCGTTAACGCGAGAAGAACGTCGAGTTCCCGCTGAGACAGCGTGGAGAAGACCGTTGATGGCTTTGGCTGCTGAAAATATGTCAATACTTTCCGTGCGACTTCTCCCGACATCGGCGCTCCGCCCGCGTACGTTTCCTTGATGGACGTGAGAAGCTTCTCGGGTGTTGTCGTCTTGAGCAGATAACCCACCGCTCCCGCTCGTAGTGATTGGAATATCTTCTCTTCGTCACTGTGGACGGTCAGCATCAGGCACTGGATATGCGGATAGCGTTCTTTGAGGATCTCAACCCATTCAATGCCCGACTTGTCGGGCATGCCGATGTCCATCAGCACGACATCGGGCGGGTTTTCATCAAAGGTCTCAAGAAAGGTCGATCCGCTTGTATAATCGGCACAGGCAAAGCCTTCCGCCTGGTCGATGATCATTCGGATCCCTTTTCGCATCTCATCGTCGTCATCGATAACGGCGACACGGATGACGTCATCAGCGTCCGTTGCTCTCGAGTTTGTCTTCATTGTTGGAAATTTGGCAAAAGGAATCTACTGTTTTCCCTACGGCGAGGCAACTGCATAGATATGTAGTTATGGGGCGGCGGGGAATATCGCTTGAATTCGAGTCCCCTTCCCTGCCTGCGAAATCATCGTGAACGAGCCACCTGAGCCCTCGGCGCGCTTTTTCATGTTCGTCAATCCGTGCCCTGTATGCGAACCGCCGGCCTGGAAACCTTTCCCGTCGTCGGTCACAGTCAGCACAACGCGGTTTCCGTCCTGTAAAAATTCCATGTTCGCTTCCGAACAGTCGGAATGGCGGACGATGTTGGTGATCGCTTCCTTGGCGCAGAGCAAAATATTCCTCGCACGCTCAGGAGGGAAATGAAGGGCAAAGATGTTGTCGTCGATGGTGAATTTTAGCACAATGTTCTTTGCTTCACACGCCTCAAATGCAAACAAGCGAAGGCGCTGAACCAAGCGCTCAAGAGGCTCTTCTGTCAAACCGAGCGACCATACAACATCGCTCATCGATTCGACAAGATCGCGGGCGGTGTCCCCGATCCTTTTTAGCGATTCACCGGCGGTGCTTTCGCCCGGATCAACGCCCGCCTTGCCCGGCATGTCCCGCTCGATGACGGAAGAGAGTATCGCGATACGCGTCAGGCCTGCGCCAATGTCGTCGTGCAGATCGGCCGCAAGGCGTGATTTGATCCTCTCAATTTCGATCAACCGTTTCACACGGGACCTCACCAAAAGGAAGGAAACCGCAACGACAATCAATACGCTGGAAACAATAAACCACCATTGCCTCCAAAGAGCCGGAACAATTCTGAACGAGAAAGTAGCGGCTTGGGTACTCACCGTCCCGTTCCCGTTGATTGCCCGCGCCATAAAGGAATAATTCCCGGGCGACAGAGCAGCAAACATGATGAGATGATTTCGCGTTGGAGCGCTCCATCCGGTGTCGGCCCCCAAAAGCTTGTACTGATACTGGACCGCTTTTTCGTCCTTCAGGCTCAAACCGATGACGTCGAGCGAAATGTTATTCTGGTCGTAGGCAAATTCATGAGATGAATCGGCGTCTACCTCCACGCCGCTGACAAGAATGCGCGAAATATAGACCGGAGGAGGGATATTCCCCGACACGTCATGCCGGCGGTCGTAAAACGTTATGCCCGCATCGGTCACGAGCCACAACACCCCGTCTTTCATTTCTCCGCAGGCATAGACCGGAGGCCCGCTCAGCTCTTTTTTTGAATGAAACTTGATCATGCTGGAAGCCGTCATTTCCTGAAACCCCAGTTGGGTACCTAACCACTGGTGCCTATCGGCGTCGAGGATCATCGACCACACTGCAGTGCTCAGAAGGCCCTCGTTCAAAGAAAGTGGGTGGAACATGGAGTCGCGGAGGTATGCTATACCCCCGTAGCGTGTCCCGGCCCAGATGACCCCCGCGCTGTCTTGGAGGATCGAACGGATCGATTGGTTCGGAAGCCCATCCTCACTCGTGAACCGCCTGCCTCCGCCTTGAAATTTCTTTGATGAGGGAAGAAACGTCAAGCCGTTGTCGTAGCCCCCGAACCAAAAGTTGCCTTCACGGTCTTCACAAATCGCCCGCGTTGAATTATCCGGCATTCCGTCTTCCGCCGTGTACGATCGCAAAAAAGGCTTCGCCCGCTTTGGATCAAAAAGATAGAGACCGCGATTGTCGGAAATGCTGCACCAAAGATATCCTTCCCTGTCCTTGAACAAAAAAATCGGCATCCCCCCGGAACGATATTCGCTCCCTTGACGCCACCGGTGCTGGATAGTCAGTGAGGACGGACCTTCTTTCCGTGATCCGATCGCGAAACAGATGATATCCCCCCCCTGGAAACCCGCCCACAATGAGGAGGGGGGGTCGAACAATACTGTGTATGGTTTTTGATCAGTGACATCGCTTAACTCTTTATGCAGCGTCGACTGCCATGCAGCATTGTTTCCCTTCCATAATTCATAGATCCCATTCCACGAGGCAACCCACAGGTGTTCATCCTGATCCATTGCGGCCGCAGAGCCGTTGGGCGGGAATATCAGGCCGCTAAGCGGATACGTAAACACGGTCCGGTTCGCCAGCTTCGCAACTCCCTTGCTCCCCAGGCCGAGCCACAGATCTCCTTCCATGTCAATAGCGGCGGAGGAAATAAAATCCTCCGGCAAACCGTTCGAAGTCGAACAAAAAGGAATGGGCGCAGAGCCGGTATCCGGAAGACGATAAATCCCCCTTGTCGTCCCGAACAAAAGGCCGTCGCGATCGTCCAGCATAACATTGATGATAGCATTTTTTATGACGAGCCTGCGCAGAATTTCACCGTCGCGCATTTGCACGATCCCGCCATTCGACATTCCGATCCAGAACGTCGTATCATCAGATGCATATATACATTGAGGAACTATCGCAGGCTTACAGTGAAGATTGACGACCCGCGGATCATCAGAATCTGGAGGGAAAGCATAAAGCTGGTCGGACATAAGGACCCATATCGTTCCGTCCGGTGATTGGGCAACTCCGACCACCGTCCCCTTTATGACCGCCGGACGTATCCGTCTGCACTCATTATCTGCCAGCGTAAACAACCCATTGTCCGTCCCGCACCAGAGTACGCCGTGGCGGTCCTCCATTAACGCAGTGATAATGTTGGAAGAATGTTCTCCGTTAATTCGGTATGTCTGGAACTTGTTACTCCTCCATTTGCTTATGCCTCCTCCGTTTGTCCCAATCCATATCGTGCCGGGGTGAGCCCGGCTTTCCACGATGCAATTGACACGGCTGTACGACAGCCCGTCGGCGACTGTAAAATTCCGAAAAACCTCCCCATTGTAGAGGCTCACGCCGTCATTTGTTCCGACCCAGACGTATCCGCGAGAGTCGCAGCATAGGGCGATGACGTAATCCATCAGCAATCCGTCTTTTGAGGTGTAATGGTCGAACGGGTATACTTGAGCGAAGGAAGGCGAAACGCCCGTGAAGAAAAGATAAAGAAGGAACGAAACCCGGGACCCTATGTTATTGAATCCGCTCACGTTCTTCTTGACGATAGTCTGGGTTACAAATGGTAGAGCATGACATACACCACTACACCGGTGACAGAGACGTAGAGCCATAACGGCAATGTCAATCGTGCAAGCTTTCGATGCTTGTCAAAACGCGACGAGAGGGCCCGAGTGAGCGTCACGATCGCCATGGGGACAATGGCCATGGCAAGGATCGTATGCGAGATAAGGATGGTAAAATAGACCGGCCTAATGAAACCGGCCCCCTTGAATGGAACTGAACCAACGTGAGCGTGGTAATACAGGTAAGAAATCAGAAACGTGATCGACGTTGCAAATGCGGCAAGCATGACCTTTTTGTGGATCGAGCGCTTCTTATTCAGGATCAATAGATAGCCGGCGACAAGAAGAAGGGCCGTCGCTCCATTCAGGATTGCATTGATGGTCGGGAAGATCTTCAGATCCATGGTGCTAATTTTTTTCCGAAGCGAGATCTTTCGCATCGGCGACGATCTTTTCCAGGGACTTTTCGTCGCTCGAGTCGTAATATCCGCGAATGACCCCCTGCCTGTCGACCAGGACAAACATCGTGCTGTGAATGATCGGCTCGATAGCGGAGCCGGAATCCGCGGCGACGGCGAGGTGGAATCCGTCGCGCGTCAGGAAATTTATCTTTTCTTTTTCTCCGGTGAGAAATAACCAGCGTGACGGCGAGGCTTTATAGAGCTCTGCATAATCTCTAAGGACATCAGGAGTATCCCGTTTCGGATCGACGCTGAACGAGACCAGAAGCACGTTCTTCTCATTTTTTAATTGTTCCTGGAAGCTGGCCATCGTGCTCGACATAATGGGGCAGCTCCCGCCGCAGTTTGTAAAGATAAAATCGGCGATCCAGGCCTTCCCTTTCAAGTCCGATAACGGAAGTTTCTCGCCGCTCCGTTCAGTAAGGGTCACATCGGGAACAATGCTGAGTCGGGGCAATGCGTTCTTCGGCGGGGCCTTTAGCTGCGTGTACAAAAACGAGAACACAACCGCAACAATGACAAACCCTAAAAACCCCCAAAGAAAAATCGATCGAAATGAAGCGTCCGAGGCTTTCATGCTTTATTCCTAACTGATATCATTGACCCTAAGAAGACAGCTAAACAAAAGATGAGAATGATACTACATGCGACAAGAAAATCAGACGCTTGACTCGATACCCGGTGGTAGAGCATCATGCGCGTAGAAGAAATTGAGTATGTCAGCGGGTTGACGGCCATGACGAATTTCAGCCATCCGGGCGCCCCTTCCATCGGGAAGAGCGATCCGGAGAGAAGCCACAATGGGATAAGAAACAAATTCATGATCGCATGGAATCCCTGCGTCGATTCCATTCTCCATGCGATGAGAAATCCAAGTCCCGTGAGACCGAACCCTATCGCAATGAGCAACACCAAAAGCGCGATAAATTGGAGAAGTGTAAAAGAAAAACCAACCAGTGGCGCGAGAGCCAAAAAAATGACCGCTTGGATCACCGCGAGCGTTGTGCCTCCAAGGATCTTGCCGAGTGCAATGCTGGCCCCAGAGACAGGGGCAACAAGCACGGATTGAAGCAACCCCTCGGACCTGTCCTCGATGATCGATATCGTGGAAAAGATTGCAGTGAACAACATAATCAATAGTAACGTCCCTGGATAAAAATATTCGAGGTAATTCGCCCCCCCAAGAGAAGATGTTGTCTTAAAGGAAGTGCCGAGCCCCGATCCGATGAAGAACCAAAAAAGGATCGGCGATCCGATAACCCCGATCATCCTTGACCGTTGGCGGAAAAATCTGATGAGTTCGCGCATCCAAAGCGCATAAGCCGGGAGCAGCACTTGGTCCTTAAAGTTCATCCCTCCGCCTCGTCGGAATCGATCGGGTGCATCTTATGCCCTGTTTCATGGATAAAAACGTCCTCGAGCGTCGGCAATCCGACTGCAACGGCATTCACTTTTCCGGGAAAGGCCTCGATGATCTTGGGAACAAATTGATGTGCCTTTGCTTTTTCAACTCGAAGTGTGCCGTCCACGATCGTCGACGTAAGCTTGAATTTTTTCTTCAGCAGGGTTTGAAGTTCTTCCGGCGCGTTGGTGACGATGGAAATAATCTCTCCGCCGACCTTCTTCTTTAACCCGTCCGGCGTCCCAAGAGCGACAAGGTTTCCTTTATCGAGTATCGCCAAACGGTCGCAGTGTTCGGCCTCCTCCAGAATGTGCGAGGTAACAATGATCGTGATCCCGTCGGTTTTTCTGATCTGAAGCAGATATGCCCACAGATCTCTTCTGGCGGCCGGGTCAAGTCCCGTGCTCGGCTCGTCGAGGAGTAAAAGAGCCGGAGTGTGAAACAGGCCTTTGCAAATTTCGACGCGTCGTCGCAAACCCCCGGAGAGCGTTTCCACCAGATCGTCCTTTCGGTCCCCAAGCTTCAGACCGGCGAGAAGTTCGTTGATTCTCCGCTTGGCTGCCGCTCCATGGAACCCCTGGAGCAGCCCTTGGAAGCGCAAGTTTTCCATTACCGTCAATTTGAGATCAAGGCTCGGAGACTGGAAAACGACGCCGATCTGTTTTCTGACCGCGGCAGGTTCGTGAACGACATCGTGGCCGCACACTTCCGTCTTCCCCCCCGAAGGAGCAATCGCCGTCGAGAGTATCTTAAACATCGTCGTCTTGCCGCCGCCGTTGGGGCCAAGGAGCCCGAAGATTTCTCCCTGATGTATTTCCAAGGTGATGTTGTTAAGCGCTCTCCGCCCCGGATAGTCGTGGGTGAGATTTGATATTTTAACGATCGGAGCCATTATCAGAATGAAAGAGTAAGAATAATATAGAAAAAAAATAGACGAGAAGCCTCAGGCCATGGTATTGTCTCGCCTCAGCAGCGCGGGACGGTCCCCGACGGCATCCGCGTTATACTTTATCGATCACCATGAGGAAAAACAAGACCGGGAGGTACACGAGCGAAGCAAAAAACAACCGACGAGCGGATTGATTCGTTTTGGCGGGGTTCTCCTCTTGATCTGCGGCGAAGGTTACAGCGAACATGATCCCAAAAAAAAGGAAACCGATTCCTGCTACCAAGGCGCCGATGAAATAAGAAATTGAGGTCATACCGATGACGGAAGGGACAAGGCTCAATGGAATGAGCGCTGCGCAATTGCCGAGAATGTGGCGCGATGTTCGCGCGCCGTTCCGGTCGACGACGGTCAAGAGCTTATATCCCGCCCTCGCATAATCTTTTCTATAAAGCCAGGCGAGCGAAAAGAAATGAGGCATCTGCCAAAAAAAGAGGATCGCGAAAAGCACCATGGCCGCGAACGTTATCTCGTTCCGGGCCGCGGCCCATCCCATCAGCGGTGGAAGCGCTCCCGGAATTCCGCCGATCGTCGTCGCAACGGGAGAAATCCTCTTTAAGGGAGTATAGAGAAACAGATATGTTGTCAACGTAACGACTCCGAGAAAACCGGTGAGCACATTGACAAAAAATGTCAATTCAAGAAGGCCGATGCTCGATAAAAAGATCCCGAAAAGAAGAACCGTCCCCGGCAGAAGATGTCCCGAAGGAAGCGGACGTCTTTCTGTCCGTTTCATCAGCGAATCATAATTCCGCTCCAGATACTGGTTCAATGTCCCCGCTCCCCCGCCGACGAGAGTCGTTCCGAGAGCGAGATGGGAAAGGAGCCACAATTCACCGACGTTCCATTGACCGGTATGCCCCAGATAAAATGAACAGACCGCGGTGAGGACAGAGAGCGACGTCAGCTCCGGCTTCATCAGCTCGATGAAATCGGCAGCAACTTTCCACGCAGGACGTGAATATGGAAACGCTTGCTGAAGTACTTCTGCGTCGCCGTTCATGCTATCGCTCTCTCTGCTGAATAGACAAAAGAGAATCTCTTGACCTGAACCTGATAGACCCTCGCAAGATGGAACAGCAGCAGTACCGAGGTCACCAGAATCAATGCGCCCGTTGCAACATGTGCCGTCGTGACATCCACTGCCTTTTGAGAAATAACCGTGAAGGCTCCCAGAAAAAGCTGCGCAATGATCAGATAAACAAGAATTCGTCCTAACATTTTGATCCGCGGCGGCATTTGCTTCGCGCTCATGATCCTGACCGAAAATGTTATTGCGACGGCCGAGACGGCAAGAGCCCAGAATCGATGGAGCATGTGGATCAGGATCTGAGCCGAAGTCACCGGACCATCGGCAAAAAGGCGTTGATTGGAATCGATGAGCTCTTGATTGTACCTGGCCACAGATTCACCCGAGAGCGACGGAAAGATCTGCCCATAGGCTAACGGAAAGTCAGTGACCGCAAGTCCCGACCCGGTATGCCGCATGAGCGCGCCGAGAATTAGCTGGATATAGACGCAGAGGATCAAGACAATCGAAAGCCTGAAAAGCGACGGATCCGCAGATTGCGAAATACTCGCAGCGTCATTCTTCCACCAACGAGAGGTTACCAAGGCGATGGTGCAGACGATCGCGAAAAAAGTCTGGGCAAGCGTGGCGTGCGAAACAGAGAGAGCGGTCGGCAGAAGAAAGATCACCGTCAACCCGCCGAGCAGCCCCTGCGCGATCACTGCTCCGAGCGCTGCGATCCCCAGAAACTTTACCCAGCGGCGTTCTTCTTTCTTCCACAGCCAGACCGTAAGAATGATCGTCAGCAATCCGACGAATGAAGCGATCATCCTGTGGCCGTGCTCATACAGGATTCCGCCGACCATCGGGGGCATCACCATCCCGTACGAAAGGGGCCAATCGGGAACGGCGAGGCTTGAGCCGGTACTGGTCACCAATCCGCCGGCGATGACCAGGCAGAAGGTGCAGCAAGCGGTGAACACTGAAAACCGATGAAGGCTTTTATCGTATTGCAAGAGTCCGTTCCTTCGTAAGCTACTTTGCCGCCGTCGTGGAATCGCGCGGAAGTTGAGATATTTGATCCGCCATCCATGCGTCGTAGGCTTCTTGTGTGTCGACGCTCAGGTATCCGCGCATGCGGTAGTGGCCGAGTCCGCATAATTGAGCGCAGGCAATTTCTGTCGTCACGTTCGGCGCTGCAAGCACCTGGGTATAACCGGCATCGAGGAGAGGCTTCACAACATCCGGAGTGAACACGTCCCCTTTCTTGACGATAACGGCGCTGTCTGTGCCGACGTAATTCCGGATCGCGATCCGCTCGAACAATTTCGACGATGTATCGCCCGCGGTAAGCTGAAACGGTTCGGCCATCTCAGCGATCATCTGGTCCGTAGTTTTCGTAGGAGTGAACCAGAGTGGTATGACCTGCCCCGGAATTGCATCCTGTTTCACGCGCATCGTCGGCAAATTGAAGCTGTGAATAACATCCTTCGTCGATAAGCGGATGATGACCGGTTTATTCACCGGAACGTGCAGTTGATTGATCGTCGTAATATCATCTTTCGCATTCGGGTCGGTCCGGTCGAGTCCGATCGGATTGTCATCCGAGACGAGAGAAATATCGGTTCGTCCGAACACTCCGTCCTTCCCGGGATAATGGACGTTCCATGCAAACTGTTCGGCGACGACGCGGACCACCGTGGCGTCTTTCTCCTCCGGGAAATTATTCACACGCTTTGCCCAGAGCGGGACAGCAAATCCGATCAGAAGAACTGCCTCGAAAAGAGCGACGGCGACCTCAAGATAGCTCGACAAATGGCTTTTCACTCCAGCATAATCGGCGACCGGATTTTTCTTTTGCCGGAATCGTATGAGCGTATAGATGAAGAACGCTCCCCATCCGACAAACAGCACAAGCATGAGCCAGTGGATGACGGCCAGCATATTATCGATTGCCGGCCCGTGCGCAGAACCGTCGACGGGAAGGTGCAGAAATTCTCTCATTTAGTGAATACCTCCATTTTCATGTGTCGGGTGTTCGGATTCGGCCGCAAGGTACAGCCGTGCACGTTTGCGCAAATACAGGAAGAAGGAGGTCATCGCCGCGAGAACTCCTCCGGTCACCCCGATCATGCTGAGGATCGCGAAATTCATACCATTCGTTGCCGGCGAATCAGCGGCGCCGTAACACGACCCGCATGCAAAGGCAGAATTCGGAAGAGAGGCCAGAAAGAACAGCGCCGCAACGGCGAGACTACGTTTGAGAGCAGCGTTCATAAATACCCCACGTGTTTGAATTTGCGGATGAATTTAGATTCATAGTACACCAAACCGGCCGCCAGCAGGATAAAAAAGAGACCGACGATCAGCCCAATGCTGCTCGATTCGGAAACGAACGAATCAATTCCCCATCCCCCGACGCCTAACGACAGGACGATCGAGATGGAGATAAAAAAAACATGAAATGCTTTGAGTGACATAGATCAATGTATCCTATCTGCCATTGCAACGATTGGGATAAAGATTATCGCCAGAAAGAAAACAACTGTTAATCCCAGCGCTGCGTAGACCAGTTTTTTTTCTGAAATGAGATGCATGAAATAGCTGGCGACGAGAGAGCCTTTGATTGAAGCGATGATCAGTGCCACAATGATGGCGGGAACGACGCTCAGGTTCAGATACGAGATCGTCACGGTAATGATCGTCAACGCAAGCAGCGTCACGAATACGGTGATGTACACTTTGACGTGCTTTTTGACATCTTCAGCGGCGTGTGTCAGTTCCATGCATTCTCCTACAATAGATAGAGGACAGGAAATAAGAATATCCAGACCAGGTCGACGAAGTGCCAGTAAAGGCCCGCAACCTCAATCCGGTTCGTGAACCGTTCTGGCTCTGTTTTCCACATTTTGCTCCCCGGTCCCCAGAAATATGTATTCACGATCATTCCCCCGATCACGTGAAGGCCGTGGAGCCCCGTCATCGTGAAATAGATCGCAAAGAAGGTGCTCTTGCTCGGGATCTCGCCCGTCGCGAAGTGATGCGTGTATTCGAAATATTTGATGATCAGGAAGACAAATCCGAGAAGAATCGTCGCCCCCAAATATCGTTTGAACTTTCCGAATTCCTTCGTCATCAGCGAGGCCCACGACATCACCATCGTGATACTGGAAGTGATGAGTACGGCCGTATTGACCGTGGCGAGAGGAACATCGAGGACATGATGGGGCCATTCGACAGCGTTGACACGAAGCAAAATATATGAGGAGAACAGCGCTCCAAAGAGCATTACCTCCGATGCGAGGAAGAGCCAGATTCCAAGCTTGGCGTTGATCAATCCGGTGTCCGGTCGTGCCTTAATTGTGTAGGGAATTTCCATCGGTGTTTAGGCCTCCATCGGTTGATTCTGCGGAATAAAATCCTTCTTCGCTCCGGGTACGCTGTATTCGTACGGCGGGCGGTATACTTCGGGGACGGTAACGAAATTTCCGTGGGGCGGCGGAGTCGGCGTCGCCCATTCGAGCGTCGTCGCATGCCAGTAATTCTCCTCCACCTTCTTCCCTTTTCGAATGCTCCAGAAAAGATTCACGATAAAGAAGAGCTGGAACACGCCGAGCACCCAGGCGCCGTGAGACATGAATTCATTCCAATGCAACACCGGCTGTGCATGAGCGTACTGGGCGCCCCCATCCCACAAACGCCGCGACACTCCGGCCAAACCGACAATGAACATAGGCATGAAGATCGCGTTCATGCAAATGAACGAACCGAAGAAGTGTATTCTGCCGAGCGTCTCATTCATTTTGCGGCCGGTCAGTTTTGGGAACCAATGATAAATGCCTGCAAACAGTGCGAAGATCGTTCCCGGTGCAACAACATAATGAAAGTGGCCGATCACATAATACGTATCGTGCAACGGAATATCCGTCGCCGACAAGCCTAACGGCAGCCCCGTCAATCCGCCGATGCCGAACATCGGAAGAAAGGCAAGGGCAAAAAGCATCGGCGTCGTAAACCGGATCGACCCTCCCCACAATGAAATGAAGAGAGCGGTGAGAATAACTATCGATGGGATGGAAATGATCATCGTCGTGGTCTGGAAGAACGTGCTGATGATCGTTCCCATTCCAGTCATGAACATGTGATGCGCCCAGACGATGAAGGACATGAAGCCCAGAAAGATCGCCGCGTAGACCATCGACCTGTAACCCCACAACGGCTTGCGCGTGTTGTTGGCGATCACTTCCGCAACAATTCCCATCGCCGGCAAGATGAGAACGTAGACCTCAGGATGTGCAAGGAACCAGAAGAGATGCTGCCAAAGAAGCGGACTGCCGCCGCCGCTCACGTTCAACGGCTGTCCGGTGACAACCAAACCGCTCGGAAGGAAAAAGCTGGTACCCGCCAACCGGTCCATGAGTTGGAGCACGCCGGCCGCCTCGAGCGGCGGAAATGCGAGCAAAAGCAGGAACGACGTTACAAACTGCGCCCAGACAAAAAACGGGAGCCGCATGAACGTCAAACCTTTCGCTCTCAACTGCACGATCGTCACGATAAAATTCACTGAACCGAGCAGCGATGATGTGATAAGAAAAACCATTCCGATAAGCCAAACGGTCTGCCCTACCGTTGCGATGTCTGACAGAGGAGGATACGACGTCCATCCGGAATTTGCCGCCCCCCCCGGCAGGATGAAACTCGTGAGCATCGTGACGCCCCCCATGAAGTAGACCCAGTAACTCATCATGTTGAGTTTCGGGAAGGCCATATCGGGCGCGCCGATCTGGAGGGGCATCACGTAATTTCCGAAGGCGCCGACGGCGAGAGGGACGATTCCAAGAAAGACCATGATCGTTCCGTGCATCGCGCCGAGTTGGTTGTAAAATTCCGGAAGCATGATACCTTGTGGAGCGCGGTCATCTCCGAGCCACGAACCGATGATCGGTATCGGCTGCCCGGGATAAGCGAGCTGCCAGCGCATGATCATCATGAGCGTGAAGCCAAAAAGAAGAAAGAGAAGACTCGTAAATCCGTACTGAATGCCGATCACTTTATGGTCCTGTGAAAAGACATATTTTCGCCAGAACCCGAGATGGTGGTCGTGAGAGTGGTTGCCCTCCATTGTGTGACCCTTCTTATGACAGATGGATGAATAGAAAAGTTCTTTTCAACCCGCGGGCTATTTTCCTGCGTATTGAAAATTCGCCGTTGCCGCTTTGTCAGAAACGGTCACTTTGATGTCCTGTGTGCCGTATTTTTCATGCCATGCTTCGACGGTATACGTCCCGGGAGGCAGCCCCTTGATTGTGAATTCTCCCTTGTCGTTGGAGACGGCGTAGAACGGATTGTCGGTCACGCCGGCGTAGCAGTTCATCCAATTGTGCACTTCGCACTTGAACTTCACCATGATCTCCGGCTTGTCGAACTTTTTCGTCATTTTCATTCCCTTCAGCGGCTGCGCATTGTTGAACTGCGGGCTGTTCTTGGGAAGCGCATGGATGTTGTGAAGCAGCGGATCGTCGTTCCGGATCTCGAGCGGCTGTCCTGCCTGGATCCCAAACACGTGGGGATGGTACTGGCATCCCTGTTGCGCTAAAACAACGGGTTCTGTCGGCGGATCGTATTTCTTGTTCAATCCATCCTTGATGTAGACAAATACATTCCTCAGGGTCCCGTTGTCGTTGACGATGACCTCCTCCGAGTTGACGGGTTTCGGGTGCATCGACAAGCATTGCTTGTCCGCATTCATCTTGATTTGGGGAACGACCGGCTGTTTGCCGTTGAAAGAAATTTTTCCGGTGATGTCGCCGGCATAGACCGAGGCTGCACAGAGCAACAGCGCCGCCAGAACTACCGCGTTAATTGTTTTCATTGTGTCTCCTTAAAAGATTATACGATAAGAGCTATTTTTTCTTTCCAAGGGTGAATAAATGGTCGCGCAGAGCTTCCATTTGTTTGTGCGCATCTCCGTGCAGCACATCCGGCATCGGCGATTGCCCGTCGGGGAAATATCCGGGCATCATCGTTCCAGGCTGGATCGCTTCGGGGTTCGTCAACCATGAAACGATCCATTCCGGCTTCAATCGGTTCCGCGCCAGCTCAAGATTCGGCGCGACGCTCTTCGGATCGATCTCGGCTCCGCCAAGCTGGTGGCACTTGATGCATTGAAACTCGTTGAACAGTTTCGTCCCTTCCCCGAGCATCTGCGGGTCGGGTTTGAACGCCGCATAATCGCGCATTTCGAGGTTCAGCTTCGAGAGGCCGAGAAAATACTTTGTGATGATGTTGATCTCTTGTTCCGTAAGAGAGAATGTCGGCATACGCACCTTCAGCCAAGGACGGATAGGCGACGGCGCCTTCAAAAAGTCTTGCAGCCACGGCTCCTGCACCTTGGCGCCTTCGATCGTGATCAAGGGAGGCCCTTTCGTCGGGTCGTCGAGAATCGCGCTGAAGTATCCTCCCCGATCCTCAAGCTGATGACAATTGATGCAGCCGTAACGAATGGTCAATTTCTCTCCGGCATCGATATCAGCAACGCGCTGAGTTGCCGGCTCCTGATATTTCATCTGCGGATTGTCGCTGCGGAAGCCGAGCAGGAGAGTCCGCAGTTCGCTGATCTCATCATCGGAGAAAGCAAACACCGGCATTTTTTGAACGATGCGGTCCGTCTGGAACACGCGCGAATTCTTCAGCTTGTTGCCGACCCAGTCGTACCATGTATGACGGACTTTTGTGTCCCCGAAATCCATCTGGTCCACGACCTTTCTCCCGAAATCGGAGAGGTTGACGCTCACCTTGTTCGCATTTTCCATCCCTTTGATCTCATGGCATCCGAAGCACCCGTACTCACGGATCAATTTTGCGCCTTGAGCAATTTTTTCGCTCGAAGTAATATCCACATTGAACGCTTCCTTCGGACGGTCATCGTTCATCGTCATGATGTATGCGACAATGTCCCGGGCTTCCTGATCTGTCAATCGCAGGCTCGGCATTTTTGTCGTCGGATTGTAATGGCGCGGATTCTTGATCCAATCAAAGATCCAATCCGGATGCAGCTTGCCTGCAGCGTGCGTTAATTCGGGGGCGATATCGTAACTCGACCCCCGCGCATTGCGCACCCTCTCGTCGTCTCCGATAACGTGGCACGCCTTACAACCGAAGGTTTCGAAGTGCTCTTTTCCCTTCTCCGCCGACCCGCCCGCGTAGGAGCCTCGAGGATGTTCGAATTGAAACGAGCTCTCCTTTCCGATGCTAAACAAGTAGGCAGTGATCGCGCCTGCTTCTTCCTCGCTTAATTTGAAATTCGGCATGCGTGTATGAAGGTTGTAATCCTTTGGGTTTCGAATCCAGCGGTACACCCATTCCGGCTTTACTTTGGCGGGAAGAGAATTGAGTTGGGGTCCGATCTTGGGAAGATTTGCATAACCGTCGATGTCGTGACACCCATAACATCCAGATTCAAGAAACGTCTGCTTTGCTTTAGAGAAGTACGGGGCCCCCTTCAACGCCTGCCGGCTTGGATGGCAGGAGATACATCCCGCATAGACGTCCTTGCCGTGCAAAAGGGGTGTTTCCCAATAAGGGTCCTCGTCTCCGTGTGCGGAGCCTGCGGTCAACGCAAACGCCTGTCCGCGATGACAGGATGAGCATCCGTATCTTTCCGGGTTGTGGATTTTCAGGAGGTCGGGGTTGGAATGGATCGTGAAGGGCTGCGGAGCATCAGCCATATTCTTGTCTGCGTAGCCGGCATGACACGTCTGACAGCGGTCAACGCGCGCTTTCACTTCGCCAAAATTCGACTTGTCAAAATCGTTCAGCAGCACTTGCCGGATTGCGATCGGACTTTTTTTGATCCCTTCAAGTTTTGCCTGCAGTTTATTCGCGTCGGCATAGAGAGCCTTCAACGCAGCCTCGAGACTGTCCGCAGCATCCTTGAACACGGCGATCTCTGCATTACTGGACTGAATATCCTTATCGATGTCGTCCATTTCTTTGGCGTGTTTATCAATTTCGACGCCGATATCGTCCAATTTCTTCTTCAGCTTTTCCGTAGGACGTCCTTCATGCAAAGCGGTTTGATATTCGTAGTATGCGGCATCCGAATTGCTGCGCGCAAACCTCCAATCGCGTGTGGCATCGGCCAGCTTTTGCTGAAGGTCGTCTTGTTTCTTTACCGCCTCGAGATATTCCCTGCTCTCCATCTTTTTCTTCGCTTCGGCAAGACGACCTGTGATCTCGGCAACGGCGGAACTGTCCACGGCAGCGAGAGCGTCTGCATACTGAGCGGCAACTTTTTCCTCGCTGAGTTTGTAATATTCGCTTTGATGCGTTTTCCACGGCCGGCGGACCACCACTTCATCGACGACAGCCCAAAGAGTCGAAAGGAACAAGAGGCCGCTGAACACCACGTAGAACGTGGAATAATTCCTGTTTTCAACCGGCGTCTCTGATCGCTTTTGGAACATGAATCTGAACTCCTTATGAAGGAAGAATAAAAAGTGTCCGATGCACTACACGTTAAACCAGGGGGTCACCCAGATATATTTTATCGGGTATGCACCCAAAAAAGGAGGCGCGAGGCGAAGCACAATTTTCAAGACGACAAACATCATTGTCAAAAAGAGTCCAAGAACCAATGCGTAACGGCCGAGCCCAAGTTTTTTGACAACGTCGGAATTCCTGAACTTCATGTAGTGCCATCCCCCGAGCCCGCCGTAAAAAGCGGCGATGAACAAAAACCCGAAGACCGAGGCCGCGATGTTCAGGCTATTGTCGGGATGGTGGGTCGGCATTCCGAAGTACTCGGACAGATCGACATTGTTCAAGACGACCACTTTATGAAGGTCCCAATCCTCCCACGGAAGGAAAAAATTCCAACCAGGTCCACGCATGAACGTGCCCAGCACGATAAGGGAAACCCAGAGGATCAAGAAACCGAAACAAAATGTAAGGATCGCAAATTTCCGATCCTTAAAGGTATAGTATCCGTTCCCCTTTTCGTTGATATCGACGTACGGAATAATCATGAGCCCGACAATGATGATCGACGGAAGGACGACGCCGGCGATCCACGGATCAAAGTACACAAGGAGCTCCTGTAGTCCCAAAAAATACCAGGGAGCCTTGGAGGGATTCGGCGTCAGCGAAGGGTTCGCGGGCGCTTCCAGGGGGGCGTTGATAAAAACCGACCAGACAACGAGAATAAAGAGGACGAGGAGCATCGCGAGAAATTCAACGCGCACAAGATACGGCCACACCTGGACCTTATCGTCCAGCGCCGCCTCTTCGGGAGTTTTGGCCAGGTCGTTCTTACGCGCCTTCGTCCACGCAAGCCACGAATAAAAGATCACAAGCAGCAGCAAACCGACGATGGGAATATTGTCCGGCTTGCTGACGAGTTCCAAGAGGTGTTTCATAGTTCTCTAATGCTTGATGTATTTTTAGAAATTCTTCTTTCCAGTATCCGGCCCGGAGATCCCACCGTCTTTTCTGATGCGCCAAAAATGCACGACCATGAATATAGACGCGATCAGAGGGAGAAAAATGCAATGTCCGACGTAAAAACGAAGAAGCGTCGGGGGACCAACCTGGGTTCCGCCGAGCAAAACAAACCGAACGTCCGCGTCAGGCCGCATTCCCAGCTGCGCGCCGAATGGACCTTCGCTCCCCAGCAGCGGAGTGGCGCGCGCCATATTCGTACCGACAGTCACCGCCCAGATTGAAAGCTGGTCCCACGGGAGCAAATATCCGGAAAAGCTGAGAAGAAAGGTCAAAAGAAGAAGAACAACTCCGATCACCCAATTGAACTGCCTCGGAGGCTTGTACGAACCGGTGAGAAAAACGCGGAACATATGAAGCATCACCGTGATCACCATCGCATGAGCTGCCCAGCGGTGCATGTTTCTGATCAGGGGACCGAACGGAACATCGTTCATCAAATATTTCATGTCTTCGTACGCATACTGCGCTGTCGGTCTGTAGTAGAACATCAAGATAACGCCGGTCAGCGTGAGGACGAGAAACAACAGGAACGTGATCCCCCCCATCCCCCACGTGTAGCCAACGTTCGTCGCGTGCCGAGCGATACGGACAGGATGCAGATGAAGAAAGACGTTGTCGACGATCTGCAGCGCGCGGTTGCGGGGAGTGTCGTCGTATTTGTGTCGGAAGATGGATTTATAAACTTCGGTCTTACGAAATTTTTCCATCGGGCTAATCATGAAGCATTCCTTTCAAAAGAATCAACCGGTGTATTTTAGGTACGATCCGGGGAGCCCCCACTGACCGAGTTCATAGCGAAACTTGATGCTCTTGTCGATGACTATCTCGCCGTCATCATTAAGCGTAATTTGCGCGCGCTCCAGCGGCCTCGGCGTAGGACCTTCAAAATTGATTCCACTTTTGTAGTAGCCGCTTCCATGACACGGACACTTGAATTTGTTTGCGTCCTCAAGCCAGTTCGGCGTGCATCCTAAATGAGTGCAGATAGCGATCAGCGCGTAGAAGCCTTCCTTTTCTCTGACGATCCAAATTCGCTGGGAATCCTTATACTTTTCGTTCACTTCGCCGATGATGTAGTCGCTGGGAAGGCCTGCTTTGAATTTGGTCGGAGGTTCAAACAAGACACGGGGGAACATGTAGCGAAGCGAGCCGACAGTCGAGATGCCGAGAAAACCGAGAAACGAGAGCCAACCGGCGAAAGAAAGAAAGCTCTTTCTTCCCATCCGCCAGACACCGGGGTCGTTCTCCGGAGCCCGGTCTTGTTTTGGCTTCTTCGGAATAGGGATCGCCGTGATCTGTGCGGGCGCCGCTGCCGCAGGTTGCGGTTTCGGCGCAGGCTGCTCTTCGGCCGGCAACGGAGGCGTTAATTCATCTGCCATCAGAACGTCCTTCTGACAAAATTAGTCAAAAATACCTTTGATGAGAATAATGGAGAAGCAGGCCCCACTACGCTGCGGCGGAAACAGCAGTTTCATCTTCACGCTTCACCATATCGATCACCTCCCACGGACAATACTTTGCACAGAGCTTGCATCCTATACAGACTTCCTCGTCGACAATAACAATCCCGTTGACGTTGTTGTGGAAGTTATCGATCGGATTTTCAGGGCCGGGGACCTTATAGAGGCAATCGACTGGACAAAATTCAATGCAGACTTCGCATCCCGTGCATCCCTCGGGATGGATAATGGCAACAAGAGGTGATTTCTTCTTCTTCTTTGGCGCTGCAACGGAAACTGGCTGCTGCGGTGCAGTAACAGATTCAGACATAGCACGAAGATTTCTAAAATACGTTCGGTATGAAGCTTATAAGGACCTTGAAAAACGGCAACTTCTCAAGGTGTAGTGTGTTCGAGCATGCAGCGTCGAACTCTTGAAAAAAATATAACAAAATATGTTTCCTTTGTCAATAAGAAAAAATTGTCATTGAAGAAGTTAGAGGATTGGTCTCGCCGAAGACATGCGCGGCTTCATATAACCGTTGAATATGTCAACAACAACTCTTATTATTAAACAAGATTCGTTTGCACGTCATCGGAACTTCGTTCCGGAAACACACTTCCCACCGCTACGATCCTATCAAGAGAGGTCACAGTATGAAACACTTTCTGCTCATTGTTTGGTTCCTCTATTCTACGGCAGACTGTCAGTTGGAGAAGGAAAAACATCTCGCCAACATCAAACAAATTACGTTCGGCGGGTTGAACGCAGAAGCATATTTTTCCTCCGATGGGAAAAAACTCATTTACCAATCCGCCAAGGGAGGGTATCCGTGCGACAGGATGTTTACGATGAATATCGACGGCACGGGAGACACGCTCGTCAGCACCGGAACGGGAAGAACAACCTGCGGATATTTCTTTCCCGACGGCAAAAGGATCATCTATGCCTCAACCCATCTCGGAGGAAGCGGCTGTATGCCCGACCCCGATCGCTCCCACGGGTACGTATGGGCTGTCTTTAAAACGTACGATATTTTTTCAGCGAACCCGGATGGCTCGGACCTCAAGCGTCTCACGACAACGGATGGTTACGACGCCGAAGGGACGATTTCGCCCGACGGAAAGACCATCGTCTTCACGTCTGCGCGGGACGGCGACCTGGAGATCTACACGATGAATGCCGACGGTTCGAATCAAAAACGATTGACATACACAAAAGGGTATGACGGCGGAGCGTTCTTTTCACCCGATGGAAAGCAGATCGTCTATCGCGCTCACCATCCGACGACGCCCGAGGATCAAAAGGAAGGAGAAGACCTGCTTGCGCAAGGCCTGGTGAAACCGACGAACATGGAGATCTTTCTCATGAACGCCGACGGCTCCAACCAACATCAGATCACGAACAACGGCGCTGCGAACTTCGCTCCGTTCTTTACCCCCGACGGAAAGCGGATTATTTTCTCTTCAAATGTCAACGACCAAAAGGGATGGAATTTCGACCTGTACCTGATCGACGCCGACGGGAAGAACCTCGAGCAGGTAACGTATTCGGATGCTTTTGACGGGTTCCCGATGTTCAGCCCGGACGGCGCCAAGCTCGTCTTTGCCTCGGGACGGAATGCAACACAGCGGAGAGAGATTAACATTTTTATCGCCGATTGGAAACAATAAGAGGATGAGGCTCGCGCACAAAGTTGCCGTCATTACCGGAGCGTCGCGAGGAATCGGCCGGGCTGCCGCCAAGCGGTTTGCCCGCGAGGGGGCCGTTGTCTGCCTCTGCGCCCGACACACTGAACTGCTTCGCGCGGTGAGCCTTGAAATCATGTCCGAAGGGGGAAGATCGTTTTTCGAACAGACGGATATTTCTGATGAATCGCAGGCGGAAGATTTCTTGTCGTCGTGCGGGAAGAATTTCGGCGCTATCGACATCCTCGTAAACAACGCTGGTATTCTCGGCCCGCGCGTTCCCTTCTCGCATTACCCTTCCCAGGAATGGGCAAAAGTTCTTTCTGTAAATCTCGACGGCCTTTTCTTTATGACGAAACATGCGATCCCCTTCTTTTCCGAGCGCGGCGGATCGATCATCAACGTTTCATCGACGGTCGGAAAAGTTGCAAAAGCAAATTGGGGAGCCTACGGCATTTCGAAATTCGCGACTGAAGGGTTCACAAAAGCGTTGGCGGAAGAGTTGCGTCCTCACAATATCCGGGTCAACGCCCTCAATCCCGGACCGATCGCAACCGAAATGAGGCATGCGGCGTTCCCCGATGAAGATCCCCGCACACTGAAACACCCGGACGATATTCTTGAAGCGTTCGTCTACCTTGCTTCGGATGAATCGAAGCATGTGACAGGCCAGTCCATCGACGCACAACATTTTACGAAAGGCTGAAGCATGAAAAAAATTCTGACCTCCTTCCTCTTTTTCTTTCTTGCTCTTCCCGCTGCCGGTCTCAATGACTCGACATCCATTTACCTGAAGCAACACATCGGGTACTTAGCATCGGATGCGTTGGAAGGAAGAAAAGCCGGGAGCAAGGGGGCAGAGCTCGCGGCGGAGTACATTGCACAACAATTTCAATCCCTCGGCCTTGTCCCGCTCGGAGACCACGGAAGTTATTTCCAACATTTCAGCTTCATCTCCGGAGTGAAGCTGGGAGAGAAGAATTCCTTTTCCCGTAGCGACGGGAAGGGAACAACATCATACCAGCTTAATAGAGATTTTAGGCCGCTGGCATTTTCAGCGGACGGACAAGTTTCCGGGCCAGTGATCTTCGCTGGATATGGAATCAGTTCGACCAACCCGCAATACGACGACTATGCAAATGTGGACGTCAAGAATAAGATCGTCCTCGTCATGCGCTATTCTCCGGGAAATGATAACCCGCATTCGGAATTCGGCAAATATTTGCCGCTCCGGTACAAAACGCTGACGGCGAGAGAAAAGGGGGCGAAAGCGCTTTTGGTGGTCACAGGGTCGGCCGACGATTCGACGGACGAATTAATTGCACTCAGGTACGACAACTCTTTCAGCAACAGCGGACTCCCTGTGTTCAGCGTCTCGCGCGCCGTTGCGGACAGTTGGCTGCGCGCCGCCCATACGACGGTTGATTCCCTGCAAACACAGATCAACACGCTGAAGAAGCCGGCATCGATCGACATACCGAACGTCGTGCTCTCCCTGTCTTCCGACGTTGTCGAGATCAAAGACTCGTCTTCGAACGTTGCCGGCCTATTAAAGCTTGACGGCACCCAGAGCGATGAGTATCTCGTCATCGGCGCGCATTATGATCACCTCGGCTGGGGAGGCGAAGGATCCGGCTCTCTTGCCCCCGACAAGCATGAGATCCACAACGGTGCCGACGACAATGCTTCCGGAACCGGCGGCGTCATCGAGCTCGCCCGTCTTCTTTCCCATCAAAAAGCATCGTTGAAACGGAACATCCTTCTTGTCTCATTTTCCGGCGAAGAAGAAGGGCTGCTCGGCTCGGAATATTACGTCAAACACCCCCTCCTGCCGCTGAATAATGCCGTCGCGATGATCAACCTCGATATGGTAGGAAGGCTGAAAGACAGAACATTGACGGTGCAGGGAACCGGGACTTCGTCGAGGTGGGATTCATTGGTTGGAGCATATAATGCAGACTCAACATTTATCCTGAAATCAGTGAAAGATGGATACGGTCCAAGCGATCACTCATCCTTTTACGGAGCGAACATTCCGGTTCTCTTTTTCTTCACCGGAATCCACGAGGACTACCACAAACCATCCGACCATGCCGATAAGATCAATTACGACGGCGAGGCCCTGGTACTTGATTATATCAGGAGGATTGCGATCGACATTGACGACCATACTCCCCGCCCCGATTATTTGAAGACCTCATCGTCTTCGAATTCAGAATCCCGAGGATTCCGAGTCTATGTTGGAACCGTGCCTGATTATTCTGACCAGTCGGATGGGATGAAGATCACCGCCGTTCGCGACAACAGCCCTGCGGCAAAAGCCGGCCTCCTTGGAGGGGACATCATCGTCAAGTTTGGGAAGTTTGAGATCAAGAATGTGTACGATTATACCTACGCCCTTCAGGAATATAAACCGGGGGATGAGGTTGAAGTGGTAGTACAGCGTGGGAATGAAAAAATAGTGAAGAATGTCAAACTGGAGAAAAGAAATTAACGCTTTTGCGGAAACGGCATTCCTTCGGCATGCGGCCTATGCGGCCCGGGCTAGAGCATCCGTTGAGCAACTTTACGAAGTTCTTCTTTCGTAAAGAATCTCTTCACAAGGGGGAAGAGAATTTCATTTTCCTTGTGGATGTGGTTCACCATCAGCTGCACAATCCCCTCGGCCGCTTCTGCCAACTCCTGCCGGGCAACGCTGTCCTCGTGGCCCTCCTTCAACGCCTCGATGCTGTAGCGCAGTTTCTTGTAGATTTTCGCCATCCGCTGATGGTCTTCGCGAAGCACGTTTGTCGGACCGTCAACATAGCGTTCAACGAGAGGGAACAGCGCCGTCTCTTCTTTGCCGTTGTGCACCCGGACCTCTTCGTCCACGAACTCCGCCGCTTTCAAGAGCTGTTTGAACGCCTTGTCCGAGTACCCGTTCTTCTTTATGTCGGCCGCCGATTTTTTTAAGATACGCAGTTGAACCAGCGCAGTGTCATGTTCTTTTAGAAAGATCGCTATCGGATCTCGAATTGCCATTGATCGTTCACATCATGATGGGGATTGGAAACTTCTGCGCGGAGCGTCAAGCAGTCTCCACATACGTCGTGTACTTTGCTTTTCCGTTCTTCATGTATGTCGAAAGTTTTTCGCTGAGCGCGTCGGCTGTTTGGTCCTCGATCTCCTTGAATTGCGCGTACGCGTCTTCTGAGTCAGCGATGTACATTTCCGAAAAAGAATTCTTCTTCCCTTTCTGCTCGCCAACCACATAAACGATGTGCGGGTTTGAAGCATAATGAGACTTGAGCTCCTGCACGGCTGCGAGAAATCCTTCCCGCTTCTTCTCGTCAATCTCGTACTGCATCGTGAGTATCACTTTTGCCATCGATAAATCCTTTCAATGATTTTTCAGTGTAATTATTATCTCACCAAACATTACCACGATTTCATCGCCGAGCGCACCTGGCGTTCATCCATTCCAAAGTAATGCCCGACCTCGTGGCACAGCACTTCATAAATCTTGCTCCGGATCTCATCATCCGAAGTGCAGACGCGCTCGATATTGTTTTGATAGAGCGAGATCCTGTCCGGCAACACGGGGGACATACCGTACCATGCTCCTCTCTTTGTCAACGGAACGCCGTGATACAGTCCGAGCAGCATTGACCGCGGCGCGGGGGAGACAGGCGCATCTTCGACAACGATCTCCACGTTCTCAATTTTCTTTTTGAAGAGCGCCGGTAAATGATTGAACGCTTCTTCTGCAATATCCTCGAACCGGGTACGATCCATGCGTTAATTCTGAGATCAAACAATCAGCCAGGCGAACAGCTGATAGAGCGCTGTCGAGAAGACCAGGCACACGATCACCACCACCTCAAGCGCTTTCCAACTGGAAATCTTGTGCGCGATACTTAGCCCGATCCTCGCGAGCTGGATCGACCATATGCCGGCGACCGCATCGAGCAAAAGCAGCACGGCATAGACCACCGGCTTGACTTCCATCGGCGAGGGGGCGGTCGAAAATAAACGCAACCCTAAAGCGCCCAGTTCGATCGGCAAAATAATGGAGACCGACAAAAGAACCGGGGTGAGAGACCAGCCGACAACCGCATAGGTGTTCTTCATCGTTCCTTTTCCGCCAAAAAATTTCACCAGGCCGTGGAGTGTCGCCGCAAGAACAACGCCTACGGGAAGCGCGATCGCCAGCCCGACAACGACACCGAGCAAGAGCAGATAAAGCAGGTTGTCGAACTCGTTCCCGGCATGACGTGCCCACAGCAAGGCGAACGAGATCGCGATTCCCAGAAACGTCATCTGAAAGAGAACGTAATTCTTATGCTCAGCCACTATAATTCTGTGGAACGCTTCTGAAGGCGATTCTACGATACGCCACAGGGTCGAAAAAAAATCGAGGTTCGGCACCCGGTCCTGAATAAAACTTCCGCATTTTGCGCAGACCGTTTCAAGGTCGTCATTAGGATGCGCACAAACGGAGCACGAAATCATCGATTCGCACCTTCCAGGAAGATCTGTTTGAACACACAGCTTTTGAGGCGGTGTAAAATACGAAGTTTTGCGCTTGTTTGCAACGATTTAAGAACGGGAGGATAAATTAAACTGCAAGGCGAAATCCGGGGCAAGGAAAAATAAAGCGGCAAAAAACCGCAGGAAATGATTTAGCTATCCGGACCTTACCGGCTCACAACGGTTCAAACCGTGCCGTAAAATGACGAAGTTGAGGCGCTTCGTACACAAACTTGAATCCAGACAATTTCTTCCGGTTCGTGAACACTTCAACAACACTTTCGATCACGTAATCGATGTGACTCTGGGTATAGACCCTGCGAGGAATTGCAAGTCGGACTAATTCCATCGACGGCGCAATATGTTTTCCAGCAGCATCATACTTTCCGAACATGACGCTTCCGATCTCGACGGCGCGTATGCCGCCAACGGTATATAACTCGCAAACGATCGCTTGCCCCGGAAATTCCGCCGGCGGGATGTGCGGAAGGAACCGCTTCGCGTCGATATAAATAGCATGCCCTCCGGGGGGCTGCAGGATCGGCACTCCCGCATCGGTCAGCTTATTTCCCAGATATTCGACCGAGCGAAGACGATACGTGAGGTAATGCTCATCGAGAACTTCATCAAGACCTTGAGCGATAGCCTCAAGATCCCGCCCTGCAAGCCCGCCGTACGTCGGGAATCCCTCGGTCACGATCAAAAGGTTCCGTGCTTTCGTCGCAAGCTGCTCGTCGTTCATCGCAAGAAATCCTCCCATGTTCACGATGGCATCTTTTTTTGCGCTCATGGTGCAGCCGTCGGCATAAGAGAACATTTCTTGTGCGATCTCGCGGGCGGTCTTGCCGGCATATCCTTTTTCCCGCTTCTTGATGAAAAATGCATTCTCGGCAAACCGGCAGGCGTCGAGAAACAAGGGGATGCCGTATTTCTTCAGAACTCTTTTTGTCTCTCTGATATTCTCCATCGACACGGGCTGACCGCCGCCCGAATTGTTCGTCACGGTGATCATGCACAACGGAATATTCTCGGCGCCTTTTTCCCGGATGAATTTTTCAAGAGCCGGGATATTCATATTTCCCTTAAAATCCGCGATCACTTCGGGGTGGACTCCCTCCTCCGTCGGAAAATCGACCGCCTCCGCTCCTGAAAATTCAACGTTTGCACGGGTCGTATCAAAATGCGCATTGTTCGGAATCAACCTCCCCTTCCCTCCCGTGATCGAGAAAAGAATTTTCTCCGCGGCACGCCCCTGGTGTGTCGGTATGATGAACGTGAAACCGGTAAGATCCCGTACGACTTTTTCAAACCGGAAAAAACTGCGCGCGCCGGCATACGATTCGTCGCCGTCCATGATTCCGGCCCATTGTTTCGCGCTCATCGCCGATGTTCCGCTGTCGGTCAGCAAATCGATAAGGACGTCTTCCGCATGAATGAAAAAGGGATTATAGCCTGCCTGTTTCAAAATGTCCGACCGCTCTTCGAGTGTCGTGAAACGGATAGGTTCGACCGACTTGATCTTGAACGGCTCGATGATCGTTTTCATGGATAACTACTTTTTTTTGAAGATGGCCCCGCTTATTCGCTGTCGTACGAAATAAGCGAGAAGATGTCGTATTGCGAAAGACGTTTTCGCGGATTCAAAAAAGAAAGCTCGATGAGGAATGAAAGGGAGATGATCTTTCCCCCTAATTGTTCCACTAATTTGCATGCTGCTTCGATGGTCCCTCCCGTCGCAAGCAGGTCGTCGTGCATCAGGACCCTCTCCCCCTTTGCGATCGCATCCCGGTGAATTTCGACAGCGTCGGTCCCGTACTCAAGCTGGTATTCCTGTCGGATCTTCTCCGCTGGGAGTTTCCCCGGCTTTCTCACGGGAACGAATCCCGCGCCAAGCCTGTATGCAAGCGCTCCCCCGGCAACAAATCCGCGCGATTCTATTCCTACTACTTTATCGATGCGCTGATCCCTGTACCGATCATATAAAATATCGATATACATGCGATACGCTTCTTTGTTCATCAGAAGCGTCGTAATATCACGAAAGACAATTCCTTTTTTAGGGAAATCGGGAACACTTCGAATCGAGGCAACCAGAGTCTGGGATTCCTTCATATCATTCACTGTGGTCGTTTTTGAACCGGGTGCGCGAGGGGGGAAAATCGTTCATACAACACGAATAATGTCCGACATCGACTGGTGGACAAAAATAGAAAAATCTCATCCGAAAAGCAATCAAGGAAAAATGAAAAACCCTGCGGCTGAACAACCACCGCAGGGTTCTCGTGAGTCGTCCTCCCTCAACGACTATACGTCGTAATAGAGATGGAATTCATACGGATGCGGACGGAGCGCCATCGGCTTGACTTCCTTCGTCATCTTGTAGTCGATCCATGCATCGATCACATCCTCCGTGAACACGTCTCCCTTCAGGAGAAAGTCGTGGTCGCGCTCAAGGGCGTGCAGCGCGGCTTCGAGCGATCCGGGGGCGGACGGAATGTTCTTCAATTCTTCCGGACTCAGATCGTAAATGTCTTTGTCCAGCGGGTCTCCCGGGTCGAGCTTGTTCAGAATTCCGTCCAGGCCTGCCATCATCATTGCGGAAAAGGCCAGATACGGGTTGCATGATGCGTCGGGCGTACGGTATTCGACACGCTTCGCTTTCGGGCTTTGTGAATACGCAGGAATACGGACCGAGGCGCTTCTGTTGCGCTGCGAGTATGCAAGATTCACCGGCGCCTCAAATCCGGGAACGAGCCGTTTGTAAGAGTTCGTCGTCGGATTGGTCAAAGCGCAAAGCGCTGGGGCGTGCTTCAGCAGGCCCGCAATGTAATGAAGCGCCATATCGCTGAGATTCGCGTACCCGTTTCCAAAGAAGAGGGGCTTGCCCGCTTTCCACAAGCTCTGGTGAACGTGCATGCCCGATCCGTTGTCGCCGAAGATCGGCTTCGGCATGTACGTGACGGTCTTGTTGTGTTTCTTTGCAGTGTTCTTGATGATGTATTTGAAAAGCAGGAGCCCGTCCGCTGCGCTGACGAGCGGCGAATAGCGCAAATCGATTTCCGATTGTCCTGCCGTCGCAACCTCGTGATGCTGCGCTTCAACGTGGAGTCCGGCGTTGATAAGATTCTGCGTCATTTCATTCCGGAGATTCATGATCGAATCCGCCGGAGGAACCGGGAAGTACCCTTCCTTGTGGCGGATCTTGTAACCCAAGTTCGGGTTTTCAGCGCGGCCGGAATTCCATTTTCCTTCGTCCGAATCAAGGAAATAGTAGCTCGAATATTCGTTCGAATCGTAGCGAACATCATCGAGGATGAAAAACTCCGCCTCCGGGCCAAAGAACGCAGTGTCGGCAATGCCAGTCTGTTTCAGGTACGCTTCGGCTTTGAGCGCAATGTTTCTGGGGTCGCGGTCGTATTTCTGCTTTGTGAGCGGGTCGTACACATTGCAGACCAGACTCAGCGTCGGAATCTCGCAGAACGGATCAATGATCACCGTCGAAGCATCGGGGACGATCAACATGTCGCTCTCATGGATCGCTTTCCATCCACGGATGCTTGAGCCGTCAAAGCCCAGCCCGCTTTCAAACGTTTCTTCCGAAAGCTCGTAGATGGGAACAGTAAAATGCTGCCACTGGCCTGGAAAATCGATGAACTTAAAGTCCACCATTTTCACGCCTTTTTCTTTGATCAGCTTAAATACACTGTCGACTGCAGTGCCACCTTCTTTTTTGGCCATAGTGTTCCTCTTGATGATTGATGAAAAGAGTTTGTGATTAGGTCGTTTTTGTCTTGTGCACTTTTATCCGCGTGGTTTCTTTTGAGGATGAAAGCACCATGCTCGTCGCCGTCTTAGTGACGCCGAGCCATGATTGAACTTTCCCGAGAAGCCTTTCCAGGCTTTCAGTATTCTCGGTCCTTACCTTCAGCAAGTGGGTACCTTCGCCGGTTATTCCGTGGCATTCAAGAATGTCGTCTGTCGCATTCACATGCTCCACAAATGCGGCGAAATGTTTGGACGAATCCATTGTCACAAGAACGAACGCGGTGATGTCTTTCCCCAGCAGCTTATGGTCCAGCTTTGCGTGATAGCCGGTGATAACCCCGGCCTCTTCCAGTTTACGCAGCCTTTCGCTTGCCGCCGGCAATGAGAGACCTACAAGCTCCGCAAGCTCGTTCCTTCTTGTCCGCCCCTCTTTCTGCAGTATTTCGAGAATCGTAACGTCAATGTCGTCTAAAATCATGGGGATATTAGCGATAATTCGTCAAGTACGGTTATTGTGCTTAATTATTTAACTTTTTTTGAGAAATACTTGACGAATATAAGGAATGCTCGCCGTTTTGTCAAGAGATTTTTGGGGGTTCACATTTTACCGGCATCTCCTGTGCGATTCCAGTTCCCTACTCATAAACGAAGAGCCGACCTTTGGCGAAATTCCTCCAAGATCGCCAAAACGAACCCTAGAACAAAACCCGCAGAGACCATCCGCCGAATAGCTCCGTAACCGATCATGATCGCCGACGCAGTCAAAAGAAGGGCGAGCATGAAGGGTAGAAAAATGCCCCGCGGCTCGATCCGGGAATCCCCCCCAAACTACCGTCAAGCTAGACCAGCGATCGAAGTATTTTGCCGGGAATGAAGCTTGCGTTCTCCATCATCCAAATCCGCAACCGCAAGAATTCCGGGCGGGTTCCTGCGGCCGGAGGCAGAACAATTTAAGCCTCCCTCTTGATCATTGTTAAAGTCTTCAGAACCCGGATGGCATTATCTTTTGCAGAATCCTAATAATGCTTTATTTTAATTAATAATTTTTGATTAAGACTTTACTAATATAAAGTTCCTACGCGCCTTTGTCAAGGCCTTTTTAAAAAATAATTCTCGGGAGGGGCCGAAAAATAGGCGCCTTCAGAGACCGTCATAGATGCAGACGGCCTTTTCCGTACCGCCGGTTCAAAAAAGATGAAATGAAATTACAAGGAAGGAAATTTTCGGCAGGGATGGTCGCCTAATAGATCGGAAGATATTTATCCAATTCCCATGGAGTGACTTCAATACGATAGTCTTCCCATTCCAACCGCTTCGCGCTGACGAAGCGTTCGTACACATGAGCACCGAGTGCTTCGCGAATGACCATGTCATCTTCCAATTCGGAGACCGCTTCATCCAGGGAACTCGGGAGAATGCTGAAGGGCGTTCCGCTTTGGGAACTCGGAGCAATGTAAACATTTTCCTCGGTCGCTTCGGGTATAGGAAGTTCTCTCCTGATCCCGTCGAGCCCGGCCGCCAGCATAACGGCGAACGCCAAATACGGATTGCAGCTTGGGTCGGGGCACCGCAATTCGATTCGCGTGGAACTCGGCGTGTGTGCCCGAGGAATACGAATCAGCGCGGAGCGATTGATCCGCCCCCAGCAAATATTCACTGGCGCCTCGAATCCCCGCACGAGCCGTTTGTACGAATTCACGAGCGGGGCGAGGACAACGCACATTCCCCGTGCATGGGCGAGCTGGCCTGCGATAAAATGCTTCGCAATTTTCGACAGACCATGCGAGTCCCCCGCATCGGAGAAAGCATTCGAGCCGTTGGCTTTATATCCGAGACTCTGATGCACGTGCATGCCGCTTCCGTTAATTCCGCGGATCGGCTTCGGCATGAAGGTCGCGTACAAACCTTTTTGCTGAGCAAGAATTTTAAGCATCGCGCGGAACGTGACGGCATTATCGGCGGTCTTCAGCGCATGGGAGTATCGAAAATCTATCTCATGCTGGCCCGTCGAAACTTCATGGTGCATCGCCTCGGTCTCGATGCCGAATGCGGAAAGCATGCTGCTCATCTGCCGCCATAATCCCGTTGCCACCATATCCGTCGGCTGGTCGAAATAGCTTGCGCTGTCCTGCGGGCGAGGGGGAATGACACTGCCGTCCGGATTGGGCTTCAGCAGAAAGAATTCCAGCTCAGGTCCGGTATGATAGACGAACCCCATTTTGTTCGCTTCGTCGAGCACGCGGGAAAGGACCGCCCGCGGATCGCCGAGAAACTGATTGCCGTCGGGAGTATGAACATTGCAAATGAGACGCGCTGTCGTCTCGGTGCCGCTGAGCCACGGCAGCACGGCGAACGTCGACGGGTCGGGGATCAGATACATATCGCTCTCCGCAATCCGGGCGAAGCCCTCGATCGAGGAGCCGTCGAACCAGATCCCGTGGTTGAGCGCTGAAGGAAGTTCCGAAATGGGAACAGTGATATTCTTCACAGAGCCTGCAACGTCGGTGAATTGCAGGTCAACGAATCTGACATCGCGTTCTTTGGCAACCGCTAGAACGCGGTCAATGGCATTATCGTTAGCGGATGGAGGCATTAGTGCATCGATTTAAGTACGAATGCGAGGATCACGATGACACCAATGAGTATCACCGTGGAAACAATTGTTCGTGCAACCGGCGAACGCAAGAAGGCCCGCGTTCTCGAGGGAGCTTTTACGCGATCAAGGATGGAAATATCAACCTGTTCAAGATTGTCAAGGTCGTGAACGAACTGGTGCATGTCGCTGTAGCGATCCTTCGGCTCCCGTTGGAGACTTTTTGCAACGACCGCAGCCAGTTGAGGCGAAATGCCGGATTGAATTTTATCCAGCCGCGGAATATTGCCGCTCAGATGCTGCGCCATGACAGCAAGATTTGAATCTCCGCTGTACGGCGTTCTCCCCGTCAGCAACTCGAAAAGCATTGTTCCAACCGCATAAATATCGGTGCGAACGTCCCCCCGCTGCCCTTCGATCTGTTCCGGGGCCATGTAATCAGGGGTTCCGGCAGTGCTGCTCAAGTTCGCGTACGTGACCCTGAAAGATTTTTTCGTCAGCGCGAGGCCAAAATCGAGCACGACCGGCTGACCTGCGGCGGTGATCAAAATATTCTCCGGCTTGATGTCCCGATGAATGATCTGATTATCGTGACAATGAGCGATTCCATCAGCAATCTTTCTGATCAGCCCGACCGCTTCGGCTGGCGGCATGGGCGCTGCCCTTGCGACAAGCGACCGCATCGATTCCCCCTCAATCAGCTCTGTCACAAGGTAAGGCGTACTGTTAAACCGGCCCGATCCCAACCCTTTGAGAATTGCAGGATGCTGCAGCGTTCGCATCACCTCAAGCTCACGCTGGAATCGTTCATACTGGGCTGGATCGCCGATCGACATCTTATCAGGAATCTTCAGGACGACTTCCTTACTCGTCAGCAGATCAAAAGCGCGGTAAATGTCGCTCATTCCGCCTTGAGCAATGTGGGCCTGAATTTGAAAATGGTCGAACTGATCGCCGATCTGAAGCATTGATATTCTAGCCATAAAAGCTCTCGCAAGTTTTGGCACCGGCGGAGGACGTTTTGACGCCTCGTCCATCGTCAGCGCCATGTATTTTCTGCTGATAGTTCGGTGATTTTTCCAACGTATGGCTTGCGAGCAGGAGATTATACCAAAGATTCCCTACAAATGCAATTCTCTCCCACCGGCCGTTGTTGAGTTTGTATTGATTGATGCTCCGCATCCTTTGTGACCCGGTCATTTAAACAACCGCCGAATGGCCTGGGGCAAAGTCCAAAATGAACTCTTCTCATCCTCCGCTTTAGACGGCGCGAGCCGGTGAAGATACAGAAGAATCATCGAAAGGTTATCGTCACTTCCTCGTTCCATGGCGAGATCGACGATCTTCTTGCAAATATGTTCACGGTCTTTGGACTGTGAAATAATATCAGCAAATTCATCATCCTGAATCGTCGCCCACACTCCGTCCGAACAAAGAACGATGATATCGCCCGGCTTCGCCTGGACTTGAAATATGTCAGGCTGCACAAACAACTCCATGCCAAGGCATTTATCCAGCATTGACCGCTGGCTGTGCGTTCGCACTTTTTCCGGTGAGAGGACTTTCATTCTTACCAGCTCTCCCACGCGTGTATGGTCGTTCGTCAGACATTTCGACTTTTGCTCGCGGATCAGATAGGCGCGGCTGTCGCCGATGTGTGCGATATGTAATTTATTCCCCACGATATTAACTGCGGTTAACGTGGTCCCCATCCGGCCGGCACCGAGACGCTGGGCGGTCTGATAGACGCTCAAGTTCGCATTTTGAACTCCTACACGGAGTTTTTGAGATGGGGGAACCCCGTTCGCTGCATAAAATGTTTCGAAAAAAGTTTCGAGCGCCAATGCACTCGCAACTCCCCCGTGAGCATAGCCCCCCATGCCATCCGCAATGCCGTATAAATGCCCGTCGGTGAATGTAAGGTTGTCGACGGGATCACAAAGACGAACCGCATCCTGATTATCCTCGCGGACATTTCCCATGTGCGTGTAGCTGTACGATTCTATCTCGACGATCTCAGAATCCGTCATTCATACTCCTGGTACAAACTAGGAGGGAGGAAAACGCAATGACATTTTCCTCCCTCCGCATCGCTGCTAAAATGCTGTCCACATTTATCCGTTATGATCCGGTGGTCGCTGGAACGATCGCTTTGCCGATCTTCTTGCTGTTCCATACAAGATAGACGACGCTGACAACACCCCATCCGCCGGTAATATAGAGAGCCATTTTTGTGGCATCTTCGGAAACTCCAGGTGTCGTTAATCCGATAAAGACAACGCCGATGAGCAATCCGATGTTCCCGATCAGGCCAAGGAAAGGAATGATCGCATGCTTCACACTGTGGAATTCTTCCCGTCCGACAAACGTCACGAAGGTCAGACCACAGATGAGAGCGTAGAGGGCAAACGTGCCGATGTTCGAAGCCAGTGTGATACCCGTTAAGGCCGTGACATTCAGAACGCCGATGCTTCCGAGAACGGCGGACACAACCACAAGGACCCATACCCCCACGTGCGGGCTGGCATGCTTCTCGTGCAGGGAACCGAGCATTTCTGGCATTTCCTTGTCCTGGGCCATTGCAAAACTAACTCGCACGGCAGTATTGATCGCAGCGAGCGTAGTCCCCACAACGGCGAGAGCAACGGTGATAGCGATAATAATCATCAGAATAAATCCGTTTCCACCGAGCATCGCATCGCCGATAAGACGAACCAAATCTCCGATGGGCGCGCCCGAGGCAGCCGCGGCATCCATGCCCGTGACGATGCTTCCGTCAGGATTCGTAAACGTCAGTTTTTCGCACACTGCATAGTTTGCCGCAAAATATTCGAGCAGGTAAGCGAAGAGCCCTTGAATGACCAACGAAATGAGAACGCCGCGTGGAATGTCTTTCTTCGGATTCAATGCTTCTCCCGCTAATGATGTGGAAGATTCGAACCCAACAAGAATCAGGATCGCAATCGTCGACTGAAAGAGCATCGCCGAGAGGCTGTGCGGCCAAACGACAGAGATCGCGGCTGGATGAGCCCATTGGGTGGCATGAAGGGGATTTTGAACACGGAACATGATCGCCAGTATGCTGAAGCCGATCAGCGAAACCAATTGAATCACATTGATGGCGATGGCAACATTCGTCGAACCGGTGATTCCGCGAACTGCGATCAACCCGATAAATAAGGAGAATACAACGGCGATTCCGATCTGCTCGGGAATGGTAATGTTGATATTGAATTGCCCGAAAATATAGGTAACGAGCACAGCCATCATCGCTACCATGACGCCGGGATAGACCCAATAAAACAAGTGGGCAGCCCATCCCGTGAGAAACTTGGCCAAACGAGCGAAGCGACGGTGGGATGCCTTGTCACGGTCAAGGAAGGCTTTTTCAGCAAAATAGTAAGAACCGCCGGCGCCGGCTTCCGGATAGCGTCTCGCCAATTCAGAGAATGCTATTGCGGTAAGAAATGCAACAATGAGAGCTGCGACGATACCGGTCCACATGTCCGTCGCACCGCCATTGTTCGACGCTTGCACTTGGAATGTGATCCACAAAAATGCACCGGGAGCGATAAGCGCCATTGCGTTCACCGTGACACCAGTGAGGCCCAGCGTCTTTTTCATGGTGGTCTTTTTTTCTTCAGCCATATTTACCTCTCGAGGTTATTGGATGATTGTTGAGAATATTTTCTGAGTCAGAACGTTGCGACAACGCCGATGAGCAACGTCGGCTGCGACTGCGCCGAAAGCGACGGGCTCGCACTGGCCGTGTTGAAGAACCCAGGATTGTTCGACAGATCGTCCCTGAACTCCACCCTCGTGATCAACGGGTCGAAAAGATGGTACTCATAGGTCACCGTCACCTCTTTCAGGGTCTCCTTCGTGTCGAATGGCGTCGGTGCCCCGGTCAAGGTGTAGAGATAGGGGTCCGAATAGACCTCTTCCCTCAAGGCAATGTCCGATTTCGGGCCGAGCGCATACTTCTCATACAAATCGATCCCCTTCCACATCATCAGCGGACCTGCCGAACCTCCTAAACGCTCCTGCCCGTAGTCGGCGTTCACAGCCAGCGTGAGGTTTTCGTTGACCGCCTCGGTGATAATAAAGTCTGCCACATCCTTCTTCCCATACGGCGCAAGAAAGGGCTGTTCAAACCCGCTGATACCGTTAAAGACGATGCTCGTGCTCGAGGAAGCCGTATAGTTCA